>JAABUV010000372.1_pt1 | contig 68416 bp, 50 predicted proteins | sample 5559971 | NCBI WGS metagenome assembly JAABUV01 (sample SAMN10711881, study PRJNA513362) | rock metagenome | isolation source: Antarctica rocks | place: Antarctica: Victoria Land, Knobhead nord | collected 2015-12-19 | reverse complement strand
AGCGATAGCGCTGCTTGTTGCTTTGGTGCCCGAACAGGCGCGTGTTCAGGCTGGCACAGGCAGGACAAAGAGGCAGGCTAAGTTCCATGTCTCACAGTATACCGCAACTGATGAAAGACCACTACCCTATGGAGTAAGGACGGCGCGCGTCAAACTTATCAGACGACCTGCATGGGCATGAGGACGCAGAGGTAGTCGGCGTCGTCGGTGGGGCGGATGACGCCGGGGCGCAGCGGCTCGGTCAGCTCGATGTGCAGGCCCTCGGTGTCCAGGACGTTGAGCACGTCGGCGAGATATTTGGCGTTGAAGGCGATCTCGACGGGGCTGGCGTCGCCTTCGCGGGCGACTTCGACTTCTTCGTAGGCGTTGCCGACGCTGCCGCTCTCGGCGGTGATGGTCAGCTTGTCGCCGTCCTCGGTCGTCCGCAACACGACGCGGCTGGCCGAGTCGCGGGCGACGATGGAGGCGCGCTTGACGGCGGCGGCGAGCGGGGCGCGCTCGACGGTCAGGGTCTTGGTGGCCTGGGCGGGGATGACGCGCTCGTAGTTCGGGAACTGGCCGTCAATCAGGCGCGAGATCAGGGTCGTCTTGCTGCCCGATTCGCCCCGGTCGTCGCCCTTGCCTTCAGGCTTGCCGCTGTCGATCTGGAACTGGATCTGGTTGCCGGACAGCGTCACGACCACCTCGCCCTCGTCGTTGCCGATGATGCGGAGCAGCTCGTTCATGGCCCGCGACGGGACGATGGCGCTGGCACTGCCCGAGCCTTCTTTCACCGGGCAGTCGCGGACGGCCAGGCGGTGCGTGTCCGTCGCGACCAGCTTGAGGCTGTCGCCCTGGAAGACGACCAGCACGCCGGTGAGTATCGCGCGGGTCTCGTCCGTGGACGTGGCGAAGATGGTCTGCTTGATGGCGTCGCGAAGGGTTCCGCGGTCCATCACGAAGCGCGAATCCTCTTTGACCTGGGGCAGCAGCGGGAACTCGTCGGCGGACAGGCCCAGCAGCTTGTAGTTGGCCTTCATGCAGCGCAGGTGCAGCGTGTTGGTCTCGTCCTCGACGGTCAGGGACACGTCGGCGTCAGGCAGGGCGGCCAAAAGCTCGGTGAAGTTGCGGGCGGGGGCGGTCGCGGACCCGTCCTCGGTGATGCCGATGCCGGGCAGGGTGTGCTCCATCCACATCTCTAAATCGGTCGCCATCATCGAGACCTTGCCGTCCTTGGCGGTGATGCGGACGTGGGTGAGGATGGGCAAAGAAGACCGGGTAGCGACGGCCTTGCCGACGGTCTGGATGCCCTCGAACAGTTCCTTGCGCGGGCTGGACGCCCGGAGCAGGCCGGGGGTGATGGTTTTCGCTGCCATGAGTGTCTTGTCTCCTTGGTGACTGATCTGGGTGCTGGGGGCAGGAGGCGAGGGGTTGAAAACCGCCATGCCTCCGGCATTACTGCGGATCTGCTACGTATCTGCTGCGTATCTGCTAGGAGAAGCACCCTCCGGGTGCGACAGGGACTTCCTGAACGTCCGCAGGACGCCTCGCCTAGCGGGCGGTTTTCAAACCCTCGCCCGAGCCTTCTTCCGATGCCGACTGGGTGTGCTCGCGCAGCAGGGCGTTCAGGGCACGCTCGGCGAACCAATCGTCGGGCCGGTCGGCGGGAGTGGCCTGGAGGCGGCGGATGGTCGCCTGCAATGCGGCGGCTTCCCGCAGCGCGTCGGGACTCGCCTCGACCAGGGCCTTCAACGCTTCCGGCAGGGCGTCGTCTATGTAGAGGTCAATCAGCTCGTCGCGTTCGTCCTCGGTCATGGCTCCTCGTTTCTCTGTCGTTCCAAAGCGTCCCGCAGGGCGCGGCGGGCGCGTCCGTGCAGGGACTTAGCCGCCACGGTCGTCCGGCCCAGGACGTGGCCCGCTTCGCCCGCCGTCAGGCCTTGCAGGTCGCACAGCGTCAGGACCAGTCTGTGGTCGTCGGACAGGGCGGACAGCGCCTCGTCTAGGTCAGAAGCGGGGTCCGGGGCGGGCGAAAACAAGACCCAGTCGCCCCGGTCCGTCTCGGCCAGGCCGGACAGCGACAGGGTGGGCAGGCGCGGCTGGCGCAGCCGCTCCAGGCAGACCAGGCGGGCGATGCCCAGGAGCCAGGTCTTGAAGCGGCTTTCCCCCCGGAAGCTACCCGCCCGCAGGGCGCGGCCCGCCCGCAGCCAGGCCTCGGACGCGGCCTCCTCGGCGTCCTCGCGCGTCGAGAGCATCCGCCGCGCGAAAGCGTAGGTCGCCCCCAGGTGGCGGCGGAACAGCGTTTCCAGCGCCCGCGTGTCCCCCTCGGCCCCGTACCGGGCCGCCAGGCGCTCGTCGTCCTCCCATTCGGCCATGCTTACCTTCTGTGTGTCGAGTCTGTGTGTCGTTCGGACGCCGAAAAGCGCCGCCTGCCCGGAAACTATTTTGGGGGAACTTTCGCCTGCGCCTGGACGCTTGGGAAGGCATCTTCCACGTGAAAGGGATACCCATGAACAAGATCGCTCGCTTTGTCGCCGCCCTCGCCGTCGCCGCCACGCTCTGCACCACGGCAGCCTTCGCCCAGATGGCACCCGCCAAGACCCACGTCAAGGGCTACACGAAGACGCTCAAGAGCGGCAAGATGGTCAAAGTCAAGGGCTACAACCGCATGAAGATGCCCAAGATGGCGCACGTCAAGGGTTACACAAAAATGCTCAAGAGCGGCAAGACCGTTCAGGTCAAAGGCTATAGCCGGAAGATGGCCCCGAAGGGCATGATGAAGAAGAGCATGTAGCCCCGATGTCTGTGTGAAGGGTGTGACACAAAAAACGGCCCGGCGATTGTTCGCCGGGCCGTTTCGCCTGTGCCGCATCCTGAGGCCAAGCCTACTGGCCTGGCCCGCCGCCGTCCCCAGGTGCGGGCGGCGGCGGGGGAGGCCCGCCGTCCTGCCCGCCACCGCCCGGCCCTCCGAAGCCGCCGCCCGGCCCGCCGCCGTTGGGGCCGCCGAAGCCGCCGCCCCGCCGTCGCCCGTTGGGCCGTCCGCCGCCGAAGCCGCTGCCGCCGCCGAAGCCGCCGCGCTGAGGAAAATTAACGCCCACGGCGCTTGCCGTCAGTGTACCGTCGTCAGCCGTCTGGCCGGTGGCCATGATGCGGTCCCCGACCTTGAGGTCGGCGAGCTTGACTGCCGTGTACCGCGTGACCGTTGCCCCGTCAGCCATCTTCAGGAAGAGCTGGACATCCGATCCCAGCGTGACCGTCAGGTGCGGGTCGCTTTTCGTCGGCAGCGCCTTGATTATCCCGCTGGCTGTCGCGAAGGCCGCCCGCGCAGGACCACCCGCGCGCCCATTGCCCCCGGTACGTGGGCCGCCGAAGCCCCCTGGGCCGCCGAAGCCGCCCCCGCCGGGCAGGCCGGCAGGCGGCTCGCCGACGGTGATGGCCGAGGCGGTGATGCCGGTCGGGACCCCCTGCACGGCGATCTGGTCGCCGACTTTCAGGTCCGACACGGCGGCGCTGGTTTGGGTGACGATCTGCGCGGCCCCGTCCACCTTGATCGTCTGCGACCCGTTGCCGCCGAACTCAGGGGTGATGGTGATCGTCCCCGCACCCGTGTCCACACTGCTCACCGTGCCGAAGGCAAACGGGGGGCGGTTCGGCCTTCCACCTTGGAAGCCCCCGCCTCCCCCGCCGCCGTTGTCCGGCGGCCCCTGCGCCAGGGCGGGGGTCACGGCCAGGGCCGTGACGAGGCCCAGTCCTACGAGCCAGGCGCGGCCCTCCCAAAACTTGTCTGTGTTCATCGCTCTTCTCCTTGGTGTGTCCATCGGCGTCTTGATAGTACCAAGATAACGCCCGGACATGAAAAACGCATGAAAGACGCGCAAAAACAGGCGAGGACACAGGCCTATTGGATTTTGCGCTCTTTCTCCTCAATGACGTTGGTCAGCACCTCGTTGCCGATGCGTCCTTCGGGCCGCACCGTGCCCTTCAGCCCGACTTTGTCACCCTCGCGCGGGGCACCGGCCCGGCTCAGGACCCAGGCCTGCCCGGTCCCGTCGCTGATGCGGTAGGCGGCAAGGTCCGCGATCCCGAGCGGCAACTCGTAGACCTTCGTGACCTCGCCCGCGACGGTGACGTCTCTGTTGGTATAGGCCGACGGGTTGCCCGTGATGCTGCTCAGTTTGTCCACGCCGCGGTCGTTGCAGCCCGCCAGCACGGCGGCGGCGAGGGCCGAGGCCGCGAGGGCGACCAGGGCGGATTTACGTCGAACGTTCATGGGTGTTTTTCCTCTCGATCCTATCCGCGTTAGGCGTCTGTGTGACGCGGCGGATTGGTATGAGGTTCCCTGGTATAAATACGCGCAAACTTTTTCCTGCTTACGGAATTCTCATGGAACTTTTGGCACAGCCGCAACGCTTACATCAGATGAAAATACCCCAAGGAGGCTTCATCCCCATGAAGTTGATCAGCACCGTTGTCGCCGTCGCGGCCGCCGCCCTCGTCGTTCCCGCCTTCGCGCAGATGTCCACCATGCACAAAGGCATGATGAAGAAGCCGATGATGCACGGCAAAATGTCCAAGAAGCAGATGATGATGCACAAGAAAATGATGATGCACAGCGGCATGACGCACAAGGGCGGCATGATGCACAGCGGCGGCATGATGCACAGCGGCGGCATGATGCACAAGGGCGGCATGATGCACAGCGGCACCATGAAGAAGACCATGTAGCCTCGCCCCGCGGCGAAAGACGGCCCCCGCAACTGCGGGGGCCGTTTCTTTTTTTGTCCTGCGTCTCGCCGACTGCCGCTCAGAAGACCCAGACATCGTCCCGCTGCGCTTCCGGGTTTGGGTCATAAGAGTCAGTCGTGTCGGCGACGTAGTCACAGCGGACGTGGTGGCGATCCAGCACCCGGACGCTTACGTCGCGCAGGCATTCTTTGCTGGACAACGGTTTCACCCAAAGCAGGCCCGGCATGAGTTCAATTTCCTGCTGAACCATGACATCGCCACTGTCCATCGCTCCCGCATCACTGAAGTAGGTGACGACCTGTGAACCCCCGATGGGGACGCTGGCCCGCCGCGTCCAGACCGGGAGAAACTCGCCGATCACGACGGCGGAGCCAAGAACGAGGCAGAGCAAGGCCGCCGGGATGAGTCCCGTGAACGCCCAGGCCCTTGCCCGGCTGCGGGGCAGGAAGCCAAGCAGCACAGCGCAAATGGCTGGCAGCCAGAGCACGGCGGATGCAGTGAGAGTGGTCGCGTTACGGCTGGTAAATCGGAGGCCACCGAACTGCCAATCCGCCAGCGCCAGCGCGAACACGCCCACAGGACTCCGACAGCAACGGCAAACGGATTTTGAGATTCCATACGCCTCGTTGCCCGCCAATCAGGCTATTCCACCGTCACCGACTTCGCCAGGTTGCGGGGCTGGTCGATCTCGCGGCCCAGGTCGGCGGCGATGTAGTAGGCCAGGAGCTGCATCGGGATGATGGACAGGACGGGCATGAACGTGTCGTGGGTGGCCGGGACGCGCAGCAGGCTGTCGGCGTCGCGCGCGCCCAGGCCCTCGTGGCCAGCCTTGACGATGCCGACGACCGACCCGCGCCGGGCGCGGACCTCCTGGACGTTGGACTGCATCTTGTCGTACAGCGCGGACTGCGTGGCGATGCAGACCGTGGTGACGCCCGGCTCGATCAGGGCCAGCGGGCCGTGCTTTAACTCGCCCGCCGGGTACGCCTCGGCGTGGATGTAGGAGACTTCTTTGAGCTTCAGCGCGCCTTCCTGCGCCGCCGCGTAGTCGAAGCCCCGGCCTAAAAAGAAGAACGACGACGAGCGCGCGAGTTGACGAGCAACCGACTGCACCTCGGTCGTGTCGGCCAGAATCTCGGCCACCTGATCGGGCAGGCGCAAGAGCTGTTCGACGTAGTCGGCGACTACGCCCGGCCCCAGCTTGTTTTCCTCCTGGGCGATAAACAGGCCGAGCAGGTACAGGCCGATGAGCTGCGTCACGTAGGCTTTGGTGCTGGCGACGCACACTTCGGGGCCGGCGTAGGTGTAGATGACCTCGTCGGCCTCGCGGGCGATGCTGGACCCGACCACGTTGACCAGGGCCAGGGTCGTCGCGCCCTTGATCCGCGCCTCGCGCAGGGCCGCCAGCGTGTCCGCCGTCTCGCCCGACTGCGAGATGATAATCGCCAAGGTCTGCGCGTCCACGATGGGGTCGGAGTAGCGGAACTCGCTCGCGACCTGTACCTCGACGGGCTTCCGCAAAAGATGCTCGTAGAAGTTCTTGCCCGCCAGGCCGGCGTGGTAGGCCGTGCCGCAGGCGACGATCACGATCCGGTTGAAGCCCAGAAGCTTCGCGGTGGGGATCTTCAGCTCGGGGAACGTGACCTGGTGGGCGTCCGTCGTCCGCCCGCGCAGCGTGTCCCGGATGGCCTGCGGCTGGTCATAGATCTCTTTGATCATGAAGTGCGCGAAGCCGCCCTTTTCCGCCCGGTCCACGTCCCAGGTGACGTGGAAGACATCCCGGTGCAGCGGCAGCCCGGCCAGCGTGGTCAGCGTGACGCCCTGGGGGGTGATCCGGGCGAAGTCGCCGTCTTCCAGCACCAGCACGTCGCGCGTGTACTCCATCATGGCCGGGATGTCCGAGGCGAGGAAGTTTTCGCCCTGACCCAGCCCGATGATCAGCGGCGAGGCGGTCTTAGCCGCGTAGATCGTCTCCGGCTCTTGGGTGGAGACGACGCAGATGGCATAAGCCCCCGTGACTTCGGACAGCGCGGCCCGCACGGCGGCCTCCAGCGCCCCCGCCGCGTCCGCACCCCCTTCAGTGTCCATGTGAGACTCGATCAGGTGCGCCAGGACCTCGGTGTCTGTGTCGCTCGTGAAGACGTGTCCCGCTGCGGTCAGCCGCTCGCGCAGGGGCAGGTAGTTCTCGATGATGCCGTTGTGGATCAGCGCCAGCCGGCCCGAGCAGTCCCGGTGCGGGTGGGCGTTGACGTCGTTTGGCCGCCCGTGCGTCGCCCAGCGCGTGTGTGCGATGACCGTTCCCGAAGCCGCCCCCAGGCCGTCCAGGGCCGCGTTGAGGTTGTCCAGCTTCCCCTGCTTTTTCAGCACGGTGACTTCGGCCCCGCCCGGCTCGACCACGGCGACGCCCGCCGAGTCGTAGCCCCGGTATTCGAGCCGCTTCAGGTTATCCAGGGCGAGCCGGACGCTGCCCGCCCGCCCGCCGACGTATCCCGTGATTCCACACATCGCGTACTGCCGCCCCCTTTGGTGCCTTCGCGCCGACTTTAACCCCCCCAGTATACCCCACGCCCCGGCGACGCCTTGACGGCCCCGGTTCCGGGTGCTACAATGCCGCAGGTGTTCTCACCTAATGCCGCGCGCCGCTTCCGCACGGGTTTCAACCCGTGGGCTGCGTTCTTGCGACGGTGGAGTTTAACCCAATGTCACGTCTTCCTCAATTTCTTTTCCGTCTCCCTTTGGGTGGCTGGGCCTTTGTGGCGGGCCTGTGCCTGCTCGGGCTTGCGCCCCGTGTTCGGGCGGCGGCGGGGGATTACTACCGGATCACGGCCGTGGATGCCGATACGGGGCGGGGGGTGCCGCTGGTGGAGCTGAGGACGGGCAGCGCGGAGCGGTTCTACACGGACAGTAGCGGCATCGTAGCCATCGATGAGCCGGACCTGATGGGGCACAGCGTCTGGTTCAGCGTCAAGAGCCATGGCTACGAGTATCCCGCCGACGGCTTCGGCAGCCGGGGCGTGGCCCTCCAGGTTCAAGCGGGCGGCCAGGGGCAGATCAAGCTCAAGCGTGTCAACATCGCCGAGCGGCTGTACCGGATCACCGGGGCGGGCATCTACCGCGACAGCGTCTTGGTCGGGCAGCCGGTCCCGATCTCGCACCCGCTGATGGACGGCCTGGTCGTGGGGCAGGACACGGTCATGGCGACGCCGTATCGGGGCAAGATTTACTGGTTCTACGGGGACACCAATCGCCCCTCTTACCCGCTGGGCCAGTTTGCGACCTCGGGGGCGACTTCGCTGCCGCCCAAAGCGGGCGGACTGGACCCGGACAAGGGCATTGATCTAACATACTGGGTGGACGCGGATGGGTTCAGCAAGAAGATGCTGCCGCTGCCCGGCTTCGGCGGGCCGGTCTGGGTGGGCGGCGTCTTCACGCTGGATGAAGTCGGCGGCGGGCAGAACCTTTATACCCACTACAGCCACCTGGACGGCAATGGGAAACTGGGGGAGCAGGGGCTGGCGGTCTTCGACGACGCCAAGGCCGAGTTCGCGCCGATCACCAAGTTCGCCAATGACGCCCCGCTGTACCCGGACGGGCAGCCGTTCCATGTTCTCGTGGCCGGCAAGCCGTATCTTTACTGCCAGTCCAAGTCGTCGCAAGCCTGCCCGCTGGTTCGCGCACCCGCCGACCGGGCGCACATCACCGACCCGCGCGCGTATGAAGGTTTCACCTGCCTCGTGCCCGGCGCGCGCGAGGCGGGCGCGGACACGCGGCTGGACCGGGGCGCGGACGGGAAATTGATTTACGGCTGGAAGGCGGACACGGCCGTGCTCGGCGACGACGCGCAGGAGGCATTGGTCAAGGCCGGAAAGATGAAGCCCGAGGAGGCGCTGACCCAATTGCGGGACGTCGAGACCGACGCCCCGATCCACTCGCACGGCGGGTCGGTCTACTGGAACGCCTACCGCAAGCGCTGGGTGATGATTTCGGGCCAGGCGAACGGCACGTCGTCGTACCTGGGCGAGCTGTGGTTCGCCGAGGCCGACACGCCGGTCGGGCCGTGGGTGTACGCCCGGAAGATCGTCACGCACGACCGTTACACGTTCTATAACCCAACCCAGCACCCGTTTTTCGATCAAGACGGGGGACGGCTCATCTACTTCGAGGGCACCTACACCGACACGTACTCGGGCAACGCGGACGTCACGCCGCGCTACGACTACAACCAGATCATGTATCGATTGGCCCTGGACGACCCGCGATTGGCCCTGCCCGCGCCGGTCTATCAGATGGCGGGGCCGGACGGCTATGCCCTGCGCGAAACCCTCGACGCACGGCACGAATGGGGACAGGTGCTGGGCGTGCCATTCTTCGCGGTTCCCCTCGGAGGCCGCCACGACGGGCTGATCTCCGTGCCCGCCCCCAAAGGCGGCCCGCCGCTCTTCTACGCGCTGCCGCCGACGCCCGCCGCCGGGGAGAAAGCGTCTCCCGCCGTCGTGCCCCTGTATCAGTTCCGGGATCCGCACACGAATGCGCTTTTTTACGTGACCGACCCGGCCTCGGCCTCGCCGCTGCTCGAACGGTCCGACAAGCCGATCTGCCGCGTCTGGTGCAACCCTTCGGCCGTCCTCGTCCTGGACCCGGCGGCCCGGCCCGTGACACCGTGAGCGACGCCCCACAGGCGAGGCCCGCCCGCGCGTTCACGCTGATCGAGCTACTTGTCGTGATCGCTATCGTGGCGATCCTGGCGGCTCTGCTCCTGCCCGTCTTTCTGAGCGCGCGGGCCAGGGCGTACCGGACCCAGTGCGCCGCGAACCTCAAGCAGATTGGGCTGGCGCTGGCGCTGTACCAGAACGACAACGAGGAGAAGCTGCCGCCGGGGCACCGGCTGGCCGCCCCCTTGCCCGCCGGCGGCAGCGACTACGCGGGCTGGGCGGGGGCCTGCAACGTCTACGTCCGCGCGCCGCGCGTGTTCGCTTGCCCGACGGATACGACACCTGGGGGGATGCTGGCGGGGGAAGAAACCTACCCGGTGACGTACTTCGGGAACGTCAACCTGAGCGCGAAATACACGCCGGGCGGGCTGGCCCAGGCGGAGATCGGCTCGCCCGCGCTGACCGTGCTGGTCGCCGAGTCGACGGGGGGCGGGGTCGTCACCAACACCTGCCGGCTCGACGACCCCGCCGAGACCGACTCGGCCCTGGCGAATCGCTTTGTCAGCGTGGACGGGCCGGGGGCGAACCGGCACGAGGGCGGGCGGAACTTCGCGCTGGCCGACGGCCACGTCCGCTGGCTGCGCCCGCAAGCCGTCAGCGTCGGCATGCCCGGTGAGGCGGCATCGCCCGACGCGCCGGCACCCGGCTTCGCGGCGACGTTTGCCGTCCGCTGACGCTTTCTGTGGTGCCCTAGCGGAGCTGAAGAACGGCGGAGACGGGGAAATGATCCGACGGGAAGGGGCGGGAATGGTCGCCCTGGAGGACACGGGCGGACAGCACCCGCCACTCGGGGGAATAGAAGACGTAATCTATCGGGCCGCCCGCCGCTTCGCCGGTGAAGCCGTGGAACGTCCCCCCGGTGCCCGCCGCCAGGGCGCTCGTCAGCGGCGGCAAGGCCGTCTTTCCGAGCCGCGCGACGGCGGGGTTGTCCGGCTCCGCGTTGAAGTCGCCCAGGACGATCACGGGGCCGGACCCGGCGCGGTGCCGGATTCGTTCGAGGAGGAGTTCGACGCCCTTTTCGCGCGCGGTCTGCGACTCATGATCCAGATGCACGTTGTACAGCGTCAACGCCGCGCCCGTGCCCCGCTCGACAAAGTCCGCCCAGGTGCAGATGCGCGGGTGCCGCGCCCCCCAGGCGATGGAGCCGGGCGTCTCCGGCTCGTCCGCCAGCCAGAACGTCCCGCCGCCGGCGACCAGGAAGCGGTCCCGGCGGGAAAGGATCGCGCAATGTTCGCCCGCGGCTATGCCGTCGTCGCGCCCGACTCCTGAGACGTCATAATCCGGCAGGGCCTGCCGGAGAAAATCAAGCTGGTGGCGGAAGGGTTCCTGAAGACCCAGCACGTCCGGTGCCCACGCGCGCAGCAGGGCTGCCAGACGCTCGCGCCGCAGCTCCCACCGGTGCTCCCCGTCGTCGGGGCAGTCCCAGCGGACGTTCCAAGTCCCCACGGAGAGAGGCTTTTGCAGGGTCATCCGTGTTTGGCTCCCTCGGCCTGATCACCCCTCAGCAGATCCGCCGCGTCGTCGAGCGGCGGGTCCACCAGTTCCGCTCCCTTCGGCCTCACCCACGTCCGTGCCCAGTCGGCCAGGGCCTCGAAGATGCCGTTTAAGGCCTGGCCCTTCTCCGTCAGCGCGTACTCGACGTGCGGGGGCATCAGGCTCAAAACCGTCCGCGTCACCACCCCTTCTTCCTCCAGCGCCCGCAGGCGCTCGCGCAGGGTGGCCGGGTTCAGGCCGATCCCCCGCGCGATCTCGTTGAACCGCTGCTTGCGCCCCAAGAGGGCGCGGACGATGTGCAGGGTCCACCGCTCGCTGAGAAGGTTCAACGCGGCATTGGCAGGGCAGAATATCTCTGTTTCCATATCGTGCGGCTGATGGCTCATGCGGGCCTCCGAGACAATAACACGCAGCGACGAAGAAGTGTGCCGCAAAAAAATGTACGGAATATCCGCCGGGGCGGGAACTGATCGTGCGCCGCCGTGATTATCGCTTTCGTAAAGCACACTGTTATCCATAGCGCTTCACAAAGTATACCGTAAACAAAAGGAGAACTGAAGATGAGCATTTACTCACCACCCGTCGCTGGCACGGGGGAGCGGTCAGGCGTGGACACGGCGCTCCTGATCGCCCGTATCGCCTTGGCCTTGCCGTTCATCTTTCACGGGGCGCAGATCGCCTTCGGCGCGTTCGGCGGGCCGGGCTTGGACGGGTTCGTGAAGGCGTCGGGCGGGAAGCTGCCACTGCCCGTCGCCGCCCTGGTCGGCTACGGCGAGTTCCTGGGCGGGCTGGGCATCCTGTTCGGCGTCCTCAGCCGCATCGCCAGCGTGGGCGAGCTGCTGATCATGCTGGGCGCGATCTTCATCGTCCATCTCAGCAAAGGTTACGACGGGACAAAGGGCGGCTTTGAGCACCCCCTGACTCTGCTGCTGCTGGCCCTGGTCATCATCGTCGCCGGGCCGGGCCGGATGACCCTAGCCCGCGTCCTGCCCCTGCCCAAGAAGCCCGGCACCGACCAGCCCGTTCCCGCACTGGAATAGGCGCGGCGCTCCGATTCCCACGGAGTTCCTTCCGAGCAACTAACCCACCAACCAGAGGTTCAACGATGACATCCCCCTTCCATCGCTTCGCCCCGCTCTTAGCCTCGGGCGCTTTGGCCCTCGGCGGGCCGGTCGTGCAGGCCGCACCTGCCGCGGCCGTTCACGTCCGGGGCACCGTCGTGAGCGTCCAAGGCCGCGCCCTGACCGTGCGGGCGGCGGGCGGCCCTGTCCGCGTCCAGCTCACGGCCCAGACGCCCGTCGTCAGCGTCATCCCGTCCGACCGCGCCCACATCAAAGACGGCGCGTTCCTCGGGATCGCCTCCCAGCCGCAGGCAAACGGCTCGCAGCGGGCCATGGAGGTCGTCGTCTTCCCCGAGGCCGCGCGCGGTACTGGGGAAGGCAGCTACGCCTGGGACCTGCCCGGCTCCGGGGCGCGCTCGCGGATGACCAACGGCACGGTCTCGCGCTCACAGATGACCAACGGCACCGCGGCTCATTCGCGCATGACCAACGGCACGGCGCACGGCACGGGCGGCGCGGGCCTGACGCTCCGGTACAAGAGCGGCGGCGGCACCGGGTCGCAGAACATCACCCTGCCCGCCAACATCCCGGTCGTGACTTTTGTGCCCGGCACGCTGTCTCAGCTCACGCCCGGCGCGCACGTCTTCATCGCCGGACGACGCCTGCCGGGCGGTGTCATCGCCGCCGACCGCGTTTTGGTCGGCAAGAACGGCCTCGTCCCGCCCATGTAGGCGCGGCCTCTCAGGCGGCTTCAGAAGACAGCAAGGTGACCCCATGAACCAGACGCTCACGGGCCTGCACCACGTCACGGCCATCGCCAGTAACCCACAGGCCAACATAGACTTCTACACCGGCATTCTCGGCCTGCGGCTGGTCAAGAAGACCGTCAACTTCGACGACCCCGGTTCTTACCACTTCTACTACGGCGATGGACTGGGTAGCCCCGGTACGCTGCTGACGTTCTTCGCCTGGCCCGGCGGGCGGCGCGGGCGGGTCGGGCTGGGGCAGGTCACGGCGGCGGCATTGTCCGTCGGCCCGGACGCGCTGGACTTCTGGGCCGAGCGCCTGCGTGGACATGGCGTGGCCGTCGAAGAACCCGTGACGCGCTTCGGCGAAACCGTCTTGCCCTTCACCGATCCCGATGGGATGCGCCTGGAACTCGTCGCCACGCCGGGCGACGCGCGGACGGGCTGGGCGGACGGACCTATCCCTGCCGCAATGGCGATTCGCGGCCTCCACGCCGTCACCCTGCCCGAGCGAGATACCCGAGCAACCGTCACGCTGCTGACCGAGACACTGGGCTTCCGCCGGGTCGCCGCAGAGGGCGAATGGATACGCCTGGCGCTGGGCGGCGGAGGCGCGGGGACTTACGCGGACCTGCACACGACGCCTGACGCGCTCCCCGGACAGGTCGCCGTCGGCAACATCCACCACGTCGCCTGGGCGACCCCGGACGACGCCCAGGAGCAGGCCTGGCTGCGGCAGCTCGGGGCGCTGGGGCTGGGCGTCAGCCCGGTCATGGACCGCGACTACTTCCACTCGATCTACTTCCCCGAGCCGGGCGGCGTCCTGTTCGAGATCGCGACGGACAACCCCGGCTTCGCCACGGACGAGGCACCCGAAGCACTAGGCACGAGCCTGTGCCTGCCGGCAAAGCTGGAGCCGATGCGGGCGCGCATCGAGGCCCGCCTGCCGCCGGTGTCTGTCCCAAAATCCGGCTCACGGGGGGGTGCCTGATGACCGGCGCGGCGACCGATACTCTGGGCTTTCGGCATCGCTGGGTGCCCGCCGCCGATGCCGCCGCCGCGCCGACTCTGCTGCTGCTGCACGGGACCGGCGGCGACGAGGACGATCTGCTGCCCCTGGGCCGGATGCTGGACGCAAGCGCGAACCTGCTCAGTCCGCGCGACCGGGTGCTTGAAAACGGGATGCCCCGCTTCTTCCGGCGGCTGGCCGAGGGAGTCTTCGATGTCCCCGATCTGATTGCACAGACGCAGGCCTTGGCCGATTTCGTGGAGGCATCCCAACGCGCCTACGGCTTTGACGCCGCCCGCCTGACCGCCGTCGGCTTCTCCAACGGGGCCAACGTCGCGGGCGGGCTGCTGCTGCTCCGGCCCGGCGTACTTCAAGCCGCCGTCCTGCTGCACCCGATGGTGCCCCTCGTCCCCGCCACCCCGCCGGACCTATCTCGCGCCCGCGTCTTCCTCGGCGCGGGCCATCGAGACCCCTTGGTCTCTCCCGCTGAGACGGAGCGCCTGGCCGCTCTTCTCCGTGGGTACGGCGCGAACGTCATGGTGGACTGGCAGCCTGGCGGACACGAACTGACGCGCGAGGAGGCACAGGCGGCGCGGCTCTGGCTCACGCCTTGACACCAACGCCCCGGCTTACTACAATCCTCTATGGCCGGACCCAACTGGACGTTTCTCACCGACCATGCCTGTGTACTGACGTGCCTGGCCGCCCAGCCCGACCTGCGCCTGCGGGACGTGGCGGGGCGCATTGGCATCACCGAACGCGCCGTCCAGCGCATTGTTACGGATTTGGAAGAAGCGGGGACCTCGTGATTTATTTTGTCGACGCAGGCCACCTGTCAGAGATACGTCTATGTCTCAAGCCGGCCGCCGCATAGCCATCCGCTTGCGCTGAGTTCCCCCCGATGTCAGGATAGGAACGTAATGAGACGCTCTACACGAGGCTTTGAAGAAACTTCAGGTTGCTTATTTTTCGCCTCAATCGCAATATTATTGGCTATTGCCGTTCCGGTATTCAAAGCGATGCTAGAACATCGGCATACCACAAGCCTTATAGTGGCATCCAGTCAGGCGTTGGTATGGACAAGCGGGGTGGCTATAGCATTGTTTGTTGTGATTCCCGCAACTTTCGCACTTCCCTTTGTCTGCAACGTCATGATTAGGGGAAAACGCTCTGAACGATTCCGCGAAGTCTGGATTGAATACTGGTCAATGGCTGTTGGGATATTGTATGGAATTATGGTGCTCGTTGGTTTGTGTTTATTGTTGCACAATTGGGTGCTTCTGCCCCTTTTTCATCTTTTTAGGCACAAATAGTATCTTTCCTCTCGCTCCCGCTTGCGTCTCTCCTGCCTGCTCGCTTTTTCCCTTCATCCAGCATCCCTACTTCCAGCCCGAAAACTCGGTCCCGCGCATCAGGCAGCTCTCGCGGCCCGTGATCAGCGGCTGACCCTCGGGATAGAGCTTCTCCTGGCGGGCCGGCCAGCGTGGGTCGGTGTGGTACGACGCCCAGGCGCGCTCGCGGTGGGCCAAGTTCTCAAAGACGAGCATCACCGTCAGGCGCGGCGAGACGCCGATGTAGGTGGTCCACATCCCCATGATGTACATCCCGTGACTCTCCATCACCGGTGCCGCGTCTTCCCCGAACCACTCGGCCACGCGCGCGAGATGTGCCGACTGGTCGCAGCGGTACGTCCGCATCTCGAAGATGCCGCCTGCCAGTCGAGGGGGCTGGTCGTGTCCGCGTGGCAGGCGCGAGGAGGCCGTCGGCTTCAGGATGGCATTGGTGACGGTATGGGTCGGGTTGCCTCCCCAGCGGGCATTGGTCTCGGCCAGGACCTGCCGCCATTCGGGGTTCGCCTCGAAGGCGTCCCAATTTTCCTGTCGCTGGGCCAGGTTCTCCCAGGCGAGCATATACATCAGGCGCGGGCTTTGCGGGCCGACCAGCACGCTCCAGAAGCCGACCGGGACGATCCCGCCCTGTTCCCAAAGGCGCAGGACGGGGTCGGCGAAACGGCTTGTGATGAGGTCCAGGCCTCGGTCGCTGCGGGTATCGTACTGGCGGAGTTCGTAGAGCATAATTGCTTGCGTTTTTCCCGGAACGGGGGCGCGCTAATCAATGGGGGCTAGTCGCTGCGGGCGGACTCGGCCCCCGTTTCTTTCAGGTGGAAATAGGCTTGCAGCATCGCGCGGGCGACCTTGCCCGCCGTGGAGCCGCCGTGTCCGCCGTGTTCGACGATGGCGGCGATGGCGATGGTGGGGTGGTCGTAGGGTGCGAAGCAGATGAACAAACCGTGCGTCATGGCCGCCCCGTAGGTCTGGGCCGAGCCGGTCTTGGCGGCCACGGCGAGGTCCTTGAAGCTGACGATCTTGCCGGTGCCGGACGTGACCGTCGCCCGCATCGCCCGCCGGACCGCCTCCATGTTGACCGGGCTGACCGGCACACGCCGGACGACGGCGGGCTGGCTGCGGAAGAGGACGTTCCCGGCCGCGCCGTCGGTGACTTTGGCGACCACGTAGGGCCGGAGCACGTTCCCGCCGTTGGCCAGCGTGGCCGCGACGCGGGCCATCTGGAGGGGCGTCGTCAGCACGTCCCCCTGGCCGATGGACATGTGCAGCGTGTCGCCGGGGAACCATTGGGCGTAGGACGCGCCGAGTCGTTTGTAGTGCCGGGCCTTCCAGGCGGGGGAGGGGATGGAGCCGATGTCCTCGGGCAGGTCGATCCCCGTCTTCTCGGCCAGCCCGAACTGCTCCGAATAATAGGCAAGCCTCTCCGGCCCGATCTTGCGGCCCGCGATGTAGAAGAAGACGTCGCACGACTGCGCGATGGCCTTGGTGAAGTCCGTCTCGCCGTGCGTCTCCCAGCAGCCGAACCGGGCGCGGCCTAGGTGGTACGAGCCGGGGCAGTAGACGGCACTATGGGTCGTGATCGCCCCCGTTTCCAGGCCCGCCGCCGCCACGACCGGCTTGAAGGTCGAGCCGGGCGGGTACATCGCGTCGATGGCCCGGTCGATCAGCGGGTGGGCGGCGTTGTTGTTCAGCGGATCCCAGTCTTTGGCCGCGATGCCCGTCGCGAACTTGTCCGGGTCGAAGGTCGGGGCGGACACCATCGCCCGGACCGCCCCGGTGCGCGGGTCCAGGGCGACGGCGGCCCCGACGAACTTGTGCTCCTTGAACACGCGCTCCGCCGCCGCCTGGGTCGGCGCGTCCAGCGTCAGGGTCAGCGTCCCGCCCGGCGCGGCGCCCTCGTGAGTGAGCGCGCGGATCGTGCGCCCGTGCGCGTCGATCTGGACGTCCGTCCCGCCGGGGCGGCCCCGCAGAAACGACTCGTAGGCGGCTTCGACGCCGGTCTTGCCCACAAAATCGTCGCTGAAGTAGCCCTGCGCCCGCCGCGTCTTCCACTCCTCGTCGTTGATCCGGCCCATCGTGCCCAGCAGGTGCGCGGCCAGCGTCCCCTTGGGATACCAGCGGACCGGCTCGGGCTGGGTGCTGACGCCGGGCAGGAACGGCTTGTTTTCCTCGATCTGCGTCACCGCCGCCAGCGGCACGTCCAGGGCGATGCGGACGGGATCGTAGGGGTTCTGCTGGTTGTCGGCGATGGTCTGCTGGATGTCACCCGGCGCGGCCCCCAGCAGAGTCGCCAGACGCCCGAGCACGACCGGGTTCTTGGCGACATCGGGCGTGGCGTAGATCGCCAGCCGGGGCCGATTGGCGGCGAGCAGCGCCCCGTGCCGGTCCACGATCACGCCGCGCGGGGCCAGGGTGCGGATGCGCCGCGCCTGGTTGGCCGCAGCGGCGTCGCGGAAGTCGTCGCCGTGGGCGATCTGCAAGAACCACAGGCGGCCTACCAGTGCCAGGAACAGCAAGGCGATGACGACGCCGAACCCCCAGGCGCGCTGCTGGGCGGCCCGCTTGGTCTGCTGGCGGGACGGCGGGGCCGACCGGGGTGCGGGGCGCAGCGATGGGGGGGAGATCATGTATACAACATACGGGCAGTGCGCCGGGAAGGTTACGCGGCCTGATTCTGCCGCCGCGCTCTCCTTTATTGCTCGCCCGGCGGCGGGGAGTACATGCGGCTGTAGGAGTGCGGCTCCTGACCGCGTGGGAAGGTCCGGGTGACGGTCTGCGGGTCCCACTTGGTCGCGCGCAGGCCGTCCTCGGGGTTGATGTCCATCGTCACGGTGTCGTCCGTGGAGTGGTGCCGGCGATGGCGGCGTGAGCGCGGGCCGTCGGAACCGTCGGACGGGGCGGTGGGCGCAGGCGCGTCATTCGGGCTGTTGCCGTTGTCACTGCCACCGCTCGCACCGGGGTCGGGCGGGGCGCTGTAGTTGGGGGACAGGGCGGTCGGCTGCGACCCCGCCGTGAACGTCTCCGGGTGGGAGCCGGGCGTACCCTCGGGGGCGAGGAGGCCGCTGCCGTCGTCCACGTTGACCGTCACGGTCCCGTCACCGTTGTCGTGGGGGCGGGAGGCGCGCGGCCTGCGGTGGGGGGTTGGCGAGTCCGGGGGCGTGTCGGTGTTGTCGGGCGGTGTTGGGGTCCCGTCCGCGTTGACGGCGGCGGCCTCGTCGGCCTTGGTGACGGGCTTGACGACCGGGGCCTGCTTGGCCTTCAGCCGCGCAGCCTCTCGGGCGCGGGCGGCGTGGAAGATGGGCAGCGACTGGCTCATGAACTTCGCCCAGATCGGGGCGCAGACCGTGGCCCCCCAGGCGTTGCCTTCCATCTCCTGGCCGTAGGCCGGGGGCAGGTTCTTGGAGCGGTAGATGGGGTGGCCTGCCCAGACCGCACAAACCAGGTCGGGCGTGTAGCCGACGAACCAGACATCCTTGTGCCCTTGCGTCGTGCCGGTCTTGCCCCGCGCGTCCGGCACCTGGTCCGCCACGACGTGACCCGTGCCGCGCGGCTCGGTGACGACCGCGCGCAGCATGTCGTCGAGCTGAGTCACCGTTTCTTTCTGCAAAACGTGCGTCTCGATGACCGGCGGGACGTCCTCGATGACGTTGTCCTGCATGTCCGCGAGCCGCGTCCAGGCCGCCGGCTCGGGGTGGTCGCCGCCCGCAGGGAACGTCGAGTAGACGCTCGCCATTTCCAGCGGCGTCACGCCGCTCGACCCCAGGGCCAGCGAGAGGACCGGGTCGAGCGGCGAGTGGACGCCCATCATGCGGGCATAGCGCACCGCGGTCTGCGGCCCGATCAGGTGCAGGACCTTGACGGCGGGGACGTTGATCGAGTAGGCCATCGCCGTCCGCAGGTCCACGTAGCCGTCGGAGTAGCCGTTATCGTCTTTGGGCACGTACGGCTTGCCGCCGGCGGGGAAGACGACGCGGGCATCGAGGACGCGGGTGCTTTCCTTGACGGACCCGTCGTTGATGGCGGCGGAGTAGACCACGGCCTTGAACGACGAGCCGGGCTGACGGCGGGCCTGGGTGGCGATGTTGAACTGGCTCTTCTTGTAGTCCGTGCCGCCCACCATGGCCTTGATCTCGCCGGTCTTGGGGTCCAGAGCGACCAGGCAGCCCTGGGTCGGCCCGCGCCCGCCCGCCCGCGCGATGCCTTCCTGGACCTCGCGCTCGGCGATCTGCTGCATGGCCCAGTTCAGGGTCGTGTAGACTTTGAGGTTGCCTTGGTAGATTCGGTCCGCGCCGTATTTGCGCCGGAGCTGGTCCACGACGTAGTTGACGAAGAACGGCGCATGAAAAATCTGGCTGCCCTGCGACGGTGTCTTGGCCCCGGCCAGCTTGATCGGCTCTTTGACGGCGTGCTGGAACTGGGGCATCGTGATCATGCCCTGCCCCAGCATCTGCTCCAAGACGCGGCGCTGCTGGCCGCGCGAGGCCTTCATGTCGCGGTAGGGGTTGTAGTCGTTGGGGCGGTTCGGCAGGCCCGCCAGCAGGGCGCACTGGGCCAGGTCGAGCTGCTTGACGTGCTTGTTGAAGTAGACCTCGGCGGCGGCCTCGACGCCGTAAGCGCCGCTGCCGTAGTTGACCTGGTTCAGGTACATCGTCAGGATGTCCTGCTTGGTATAGCTCGACTCGATCTGGTGGGCGACGATCAGCTCGTTGAACTTGCGCCCTGCCGACTTGCGCCGGTCCAGCCCCTCGACCCCGAGGTTGCGGGCGAGCTGCTGGGTGATCGTGCTGCCGCCCTCGCCCTTCAGGTCGCTGTGCCGGATGTTGCTGTAAAGCGCGCGCGCGATGCCCTTGAAGTCCACGCCCGAGTGCGAATAAAATCGCTTGTCCTCGAACGCCACGGTGGCGTCCATCAGGTTCTTGGGGATGTCCTCGACGGGCACCACGCGGCGACGCTCGGTAAAGAACTCCGCCAGCGGCGTCCCGTCGGACGAGTAGACGTAGGTGATGCCCAGCGGCGTCCCGTTGATGTCGATGGTGCTGGGCGTCCCGTAGAGCCGCAGGAACACCCAGGCGATCAGCGTGACGAGGGCCAGCAGGGTGAAGAACGTCACGACCTGGAAGAAAGCCTTGACGCCCCGCCAGAAGCCGGAGCCTTTGCGCTTGGGCGCGGGCTTCTTTCCGCCGAGTGGCGCGGGCTGTTGCGGGGCGGGACGTCGTGGTGGTGTGCTTGTATTCGCCATAATGCCTCTTTTGGTATTATAGGGGCGCGGGCGAGGCTTTGTCAAGAGAGCGGACAAGCCTGAGACGGGTAATCAGGTATAATACCCGCATCTTCGGCGTGTTTGTTCGCGCGAATCTCAACCATGTCTACCGCACCGCCCCATCCTCACAGCCGCCGCCTGTCCGTCCTGATGCCGGTCTTCAACGAGGAAGACACGGTCGCGCGCATCGTCGCCGAAGTGCTGGCGCTGCCGATAGATTTAGAACTGATCGTTGTGGACGACGGCTCGACCGATGGCACGCGCGCCCGGCTCCGCGCCCTGGAAGCCGCGCACGACCCGCACCTGAAGATCGTCTACGCGCCCCGGAACGCCGGCAAGGGCGCGGCGATCCGCGTCGCGCTGTCTCACGCGCGGGGCGAGGTCGTGGTCATCCAAGACGCCGATTGTGAGTACGACCCACGCGACTTCGTGCCGATGCTGGCCCGGATCGATGCCGGGGCGGCCATCGTCTACGGTACGCGCCTGTCGCGCGAGGCGGCCCGGATGAATGACGAGGCCCGCGACAAGTTCTTTTACGCGCGCCGCCTGCTGCCCGTCCTGACGAACGTCCTGTTCGGGACACAGATCACCGACGAGGCGACCTGCTACAAGATGTTCCGCCGGCCCGTCCTCCAGTCCTTCCCCCTGCGCTGCGAGCGCTTCGACTTCTGCCCTGAGGTGACGGCGAAGGCCGTCAAGCGCGGCTACCATATCTACGAGGTGCCGATCCGCTACCACCCCCGCACCGCCGCCCAGGGCAAGAAGATCGGCTGGCGCGACGCCTTCGAGGCCGCCTGGGCGCTGCTCCGCTACCGATTCTTGGATTAAGACTTCTATGACCGTCACTATCGCCCAGACGCCCGCCGAGCTTGCCCAATGCTATGCCATCCGCGTGGCCGTGTTCGTCGAAGAGCAGGCCGTGCCGCTGGAACTCGAAATGGACGAGTACGACGACGCGGCGACCCACTTCCTGCTGCGCGACGGCGACGCGCCTCTGGCGACGGCGCGGCTGCTGGACAAGCACGGCCTGGCGAAGATCGGGCGCGTCGCCGTGGTCAAAGAGGCGCGCGGGCGTGGCCTGGGCCTGGCCGTGATGCAGGCCGTTCTGCAAGAAGCCCGCCGCCGTGGGTTTGTCGAGGCCATTTTGGACTCGCAGACCTATGCCATCCCCTTCTACGTGCGTCTGGGCTTCATCGCCGAGGGTGAGGAATTCGACGATGCCAGCATCCCCCACTTCTTGATGCGCCTGCGGCTGTAGGTGATGGGCGCATACAAAGAAGACCCGGCACTGAAAGTGCCGGGCTACCCAAACACAGGAAAAGCCCCTCTGGGGCTGAGGAACAGGCCACCATTGCCGTCCTCCAGTCGCGGAGCGACTTTCTCCGGGTAGCCCGGCACTTTCAGTGCCGTGTCGGTTTCATCCATCCCCGCTTTACACATACTGCCGCCCTTCGCATACATAACGGGGATGCCCAGCCACTCGCCCGTGGTCGGTCTCGGGCCAGGACAGGGCCGCGCCGACGGCGGCGACCAGGGCGTCCAGCGCGTCGCCCGCCGGGTCCAGCATCGCAAGGCGACGCCGGACGCGGCCCACCGAGACGTGCGGGGCCAGGCCCGCCAGTATCTCGCGCCGGGCGCGGCGGTGCGGCGGCTCCAGCGGTCCCGTCCCCGCGCGCTTGTAGCCCGTATGGGGCAGCCCCAAACGCCGCAGGGTGCTTGAGGGGCAGGCCTCGACCAGCACGCGCGCCGACTGGGCCAGGCGCGTGTAGTCGAACGGCAGGATCGCCGTTCCCTCGGTCGCCCACAGTGGCCCCAGCACGTCCCGCATCCCGTAAAACGTCTGGTAGATGATCCGGTAGCTGTAGGTGTCCCACGGTGCCTGCGTCTCCATGTCGGTCAGGCGGCGGATGTGGCCTTTATGGCCCAAGGCTTGAGCGCGACGCAGGCATTCGACGCCCGCCCCATAGGCGTCCTCTCCCCACTCACGCAGAAAACCTACCTGGGCCAGCCAGCCGCCCTTGGCTGCCTCGGGCTGCACTTCCAGCGGCAGGCCGAACGGAAAACCCAAGGCCCAGAGCGCATTGTGAGAAGCGGCGATCTGAGACACGAGATGCGCCAAGACCGGCTCGCGCTCGGGAACGCCGCAGAGCGTGTCCAGCCGCGCCAGCCGGGTCAGCTTGTAGGGGGCAGGGGCATCGTCCCGCGCGTCCCGCTCGATTCGTGCGAGCCAGGCGTGGCGGCCCGCCAGCCGCGCGCCGCTGAAGTCCACGCCGTAGATGGCATTGAAGGCGGGCGCGTCGAATACCTGAGTGGGTGGAGTGTTCGAAGGCGCGTCGTATTGGTACATAGGACGCCATTCTACCACGGGGGTGCAATGTGAACATATGTTCTGCACCAGCAACGGGGAGAAAGAACCCACCCCGTCTCGCTTAGGCTATGCCCAGGGGCATTACTTCATAAGACTATTCCTCTGCTGGCCCTTCCCTAACAGGGGGGTGGCGTATGCCCTGGAGGACATTACTTCGTATCGGGTGCAGTTGCTCCGGGCTTGCCCGCCGGGAGGGGTTCCACGCCCATCTACTCCGCCAGCGACTCGCGGCCCGGCGGCGGCGCGAAAGCCAGGTGCCGGAATGCGGGCCAGTCTTCCAGGTCCTGCGCGTAGTCTTCCGGGTCGTCGGCGAAGAAGTAGTCGTAGCCCGTGAATAAATGCTCGAAGGGGATGCCGATGGCCTCGGCCAGCGCGTCCAGCGGGCCGCCGGCGAACTGCCCGGCACTCGCTCGGGCTTCGCGGAGAAGTGTCATCAGGCGCGCGGGCGGGACGCGCAGGATGGGGGCCAGAACGTCGGCTTGGCCCGCGTACAACGTGGCCTCTTCGGACGTTTCGGCCACGGTCGAGGGGTCGTCGGCGAAGCGGTCCCGGACCTCACCGCCATCGTAATAGGTGTAGCCCCAGTGGACATCCTCGGCGACCCAGACTTCCAGAACGGGCTGATTGGCTGAGGACGACAGCCGCCGCGCCAGCAGGCCGCTGTCCTGCCAGTCGTCGGCGTAGACCGATACCCAGCCCGTCCCCGCCGCGCCGCTGACCAGGACGCCGAACCAGGCGTCACCGGGCGGCAGCGCGTCCTCGTCCTCGACTGCGACCGAGGCTGCAACGTCCCCCAAGTCCGAGCAGCCTTCTCTGACGCATATGTCCGCCACTAGCCTACGTACCTGGGCGGCGTCGGCGGTGCGGACATTGACGCTGATGTAATAGCCGCTCATGCTTTTGTCTCTCTTACGAGCGTGTTTCCTGCCGCAGCCCGGCGGGGACGACGGCGCGGTCCAGGCGGTCGAAGCCGAACTGCACCAAGAGGGCCAGAACGGCGGCGGGGATGGCCCCGGCCAGGATGGTGTCGGTGTTGACGGTCGCCAGGCCGGTCACGATGCGCTCCCCGTAGCCGCCCGCGCCGATAAACGCCGCGATGGTGGCCGTGCCGACGTTGATGACGGCGGACGTCTTGATTCCCGCAAAGATCGCCCGCGCGGCCAGCGGCAATTCGATCAGCCGCATACACGCGCCCCAAGGCAGGCCCAGGGCCTGGGCCGACTCGCGCAGGGCCGGCGGGATGTCGGTCAGGCCGGTGTAGGTGTTGCGGACGATGGGCAGCAGCGAGTACAGGAACAGGGCGATCAGCGCGGGCAGCGCGCCGGTCCCGGCCACGGGGATCAGAAAGGCCAGCAGGGCCAAAGAGGGGATGGTCTGGATCAGGCCCACAGTTGACAGGATCGGCCCGGCGGCCCCGCCGCGCCGGGCGGCCCAAATGCCCAGCGGGACGCCGACCAGGATGCTGAAGAAGAGCGAGACGAACACCAGAAACAAGTGCTGCCCGGTCAGCGGCCAGAAGTCCGGGCCGAACAGCTTGGCCCAGAAGCCGTTGCCCCCGCGCGGCGTTGCCTCGCCGCCCCGGACTTTGAGGTCATTCTTTAGAAACTCGGCGGCGACGGCGGCGAACGACACCCCGCGCAGGTCGGCCTCGGCGTTCATGGCGATCATGCGTGGCAGGGGGATGCGGCCCCGCAAAGTCTGGAACGCGGCCCAGGCCTTGGGGTGCTCGGCGGGAAAGCCCAGGCGGTACAGCAGCACGGTGTCGTAGACGGGGAAGAAGTGGCGGTCGTCGGTCAGCGTCCGCATCTTGTACTTGGAAAGCTGGGCGTCGGTCGTGTAGATGTCCATCACGTCAATGCTGCCCGCGTTCAGGGCCGCATACGCCAGCCCGTGGTCCAGGCCGCGCGGGGCGAAATCGGGCAGCTTGTAGGCCGCTTTGAGGCCCGGCCAGCCGTCGGCCCGGCCCAAGAACTCCTGCGTGAAGCCCAGCTTCAGGTTGGGATGTTTGGCGAGGTCGGACAGGGTGCGGATGCCGAGCCGCTGGGCCACATCCTCGCGCATGGCGAGCGCGTAGTTGTCGTTGAACCCCAGGGGGATGCCGACGCCGATGCCCTGCGCCTCCATTTCGGTGTTGAGTTGGTCTAGGCTGCCTGTCTTCTTGTCTTTGAGTATTTCTTGGGCAATGGTTGCCGTGTAGTCGGGGTAGACGTCCACGTCGCCGCGCTTCAGGGCGGCATACACAATCGCCGTGTTGCCCAGTCCCTGCTTGTGCGCGGCGTCCCCGTCGCCCGCCGACCGGGCGAGCTGGGTTAGGATCTCGCCCAATATGTAGGATTCGGTGAACCGCTTGGACCCGACCGTCATGGGCCGGGCGCATGCGGGGAGGCATAAGAAGAGCATCAGGAGCAGGGCGGTGGCAGCGCGGAGGAGCCGGAATACCCCTCCCCGCCATAAGAATGGCGACCCTCCCCCAAAGGGAGAGGGTGAAGCGTCTCTTGTGACTCCCCCTTCCTTCTTAGGGAAGGGGGCTGGGGGGTTAGGTTCTTTCGTCATCGCTGCGCCTCCGGGACGGGCGGCAGGGGCGAGCGCTGGGCGCGGATGAAGTCGGACACATACGGCTCGGCGGGGCGCTGCAAGAGATCGTCCAATGTCCCCGCCTGCACGATCTTCCCGTCGCGCATCAACACGATGGTGTCCCCGAAGTAGGCCGCCTCACCCATGTCGTGCGTCACCAGCACGACCGTCTTGCCCAGCCGGGCGAAGATGTCCTTGAGCTGCGTCTGGAGTTCGCTGCGGGTGATCGGGTCCAGCGCGCCCAGCGGCTCGTCCAAAAGCAGCAGGGGCGGGTCCAGCATCAGGGCGCGCATCAGGCCCACGCGCTGCCGCTGCCCGCCGGACAGGGCGGACGGGTAGCGCGAGAGCGACGCTGCGGGGAGCTGCACGAGCCGGGCCATCTCGGCCATGCGAGCGTCCACTTCCCCGGCGGGTCTGCCCAGGAAGCGGGCCAGCAGGGCGACGTTCTGCCCTGCCGTCAGGTGCGGGAACAGGCCGCCATCCTGGATGACGTAGCCCATGGCGTGCCGCTGCGCCTCGGCATTGGCGGGCGTCAGCGGCGCGTTGCCGATCACGACTTGGCCCGCGTCCGGCGTGATCAGGCCGACCAGGAGCCGCAGCAGGGTGGACTTGCCGCACCCGGAGGGGCCGATCAGGACCGTGGTCCGGCCCGGCGTCAGCGTCAGGTCGGTAGGCGCGAGGGCGACCCGCCCGCCGTAAGACTTGGAGATGTTTTGGACTGCGATCATGACAAAGACGCGGTGGAACGCGCGGGCCGATTCTTTTGTTCCGCCGCCTGTATTGCGTATTTCGGCGCGGACAGGGGGAACCCCTGCCGCAAATCCAGTAAGGGCCAAGCGGAAACGGAGAAAAGGCGTATGACAAGGCTTGCAAGTAGATTCACCGACAAGGTCTGCCTGGTGACGGGCGGCGGTTCGGGTATCGGGCGGGCCACCTGTCTGCGCCTGGCTTACGAAGGCGGGAAGGTCGTCGTGGTGGACCGTAACCCCGAAGGGGAAGGCACGGCGGACCGCATCTGCGAGAGCGGCGGGTCGGCGATCTTTTCCAAGGCGGACGTCTCGCGGCCCGACGAGGTCCGCGCCGCGGTGGCCGCCGCCGTGGCCCGCTGGGGCCGCATCGACGTCCTGGTGAACAACGCGGCCACGATGACGTTCCTGCCCCTGCTGGAGACATCCGAGGAAGACTGGGACCGGGTGATGGGCACCAACCTGCGTTCGGTCTTTCTCCTGTGCAAGTACGGCGTCCCGTCCATGCCCGACGGCTCGGCCATCGTCAACGTCTCCTCGGTCCACGCCTACGCCACCACCAAGGGGGTCGTGCCGTATGCCGCCTCCAAGGGCGGGGTCGAGGCCTTCACGCGCGGCTTCAGCGAGGAGATGATCGAGCGGCGCATCCGCGTCAACTGCGTCGCCCCCGGCGCGGTGGACACGCCGATGCTCTGGGACAACCCGAACGTCAAAAGCGGCGCGGAGGCCGTGGGCGGCGCGGTCGGCTGGCCGGACGACATCGCCGCGGCCATCGCCTTTATGGCTTCCGACGAGGCGCGCTTCATCACCGGCAAGACGCTGATCGCCGACGGCGGGCGGCTGGACACGCTGTAGGCTACAGCGGGGCCGGCGCGGGGGCCGGCGCGTCGGCGGGCTGGATGGGCACGATGCCGCCCATCGCCTGGACCGCGCGCAGGTTGACGAAGATGAGCTGCCCCACCGACCCGGCCTTGGGCTGGGCTGGGTGCGACTGGGCGTTGGTCACGGGCACGTCGTAGCACACCAGAAACGTCTCGCCCCCGGCCTGGGCGGTCTCGCCCCGCGTCGCGTACTGCGACGGCTTGCCCTGCCCGTCCACCAAAAAGACCAGGTGATAAGTAGGGCCGATCTGTTCTGCCTTGAGCGCCAGCGGGTACGTCTTGCCCGCGTACAGGTCGGCAACCGTGCCGGGCGCGGGCGCGGCGGCGAGGGGAGCCGGCGCGGCCTTGATGGGCGGCGTCAGGCGCATCGCCGCCAGGCCCAGCAGCGTTCCGGCGGCCAAGCCGCCGAGCAGTGCGGCGGCTGTCATCGTTTTGGGTCTCATGTTTTCCTCGCGTTCGGATTAGGAACCCACCCGGCTCGCTTGAGGCTCGCCACCCTCCCGGAACGGGAGGGCTAAGAGGGTGCATCTTTGGATGGCTAGTGCATCTTATCCGGGCTTCCGCCGGAGAAGGCACCGTCAGACCACAGCCTCTTAGCCCTCCTGTTCCGGGAGGGTGGCGAGCCTCAAGCGAGCCGGGTGGGTCCTCTTCACCCCTTCTTCGCCTGGTGCGTCGTCCCCCGCTCGGTCAGTGGGATGGCGGCGAGCCACTCGGGGAGGGCGTCGGGGGCGAACTTCTCGACGTCCAGCTTGAGCAGCGACTCCAAGGGGACGCCGAAGTCCACGGTCCCGCCGCTGCGGTCGGCGAGGACGCCGACGCCCACGAGGTTGCCGCTATAACCCTCGACGACCTCTAAAGTATCCCGGACGCTGCCGCCCGTGGTCAGGATGTCGTCCACGACCAGCACGTTTTCGCCTTCGCGGATTTCAAAGCCGCGCCGGAGGACGCGGCCCTTGCCGTCGTCGCCGCGCTCGGCGAAGATGCCGCGCACGCCCAGGCTCTTCGCCACCTCATAGGCCAGCAGGACGCCGCCGGTGGTCGGGCCGACGACGACCTGCACTTCATCGCCCGCGAACCGCCGGGCGATTTCTTGACAAAGACGCTCCACGTAGGGCGGGAACTGCAAGACTTGGAACTTCTCCAAGTAGACCGCGCTGTGGTAGCCCGAGGCCAGCAAAAAGTGGCCTTCCAGCAGCGCGCCCGAATCGCGGAACATTTGTAAAACTTCGTCGTTGGTCAGCATAGGCGCGTTGTTCGGCAGGGTCGCGCGCGATTCCTGCCGCTTGCGACCGGACGCCTAACTTGACTCCGCGCCCCCTTTGCCAGTATACTGTGTCGGCTTCCAGGGCGCTTCGAGACGCGCCCCGAGACACTCATGGCGAACCCGACGACCACATCCCCGGCCCCCGCCGCGACCCCCGCGCCGCTGGGGGTGGTATCAATGAAGGCGCTTTCCGGCCCGCTTGTCGTGGTGCTGAATTACCTGGGTGAGATACTGATCCTGCTCGGTCAGGCCACCCGTTCGGCACGGCGGGGCGTGGACGCGCGCGATCTGACCGAGCAGATGGCGTCGCTGGGCGTCAACTCGGTCGCCATCGCCATGCTGACGGCGACCACGTCGGGGGCGGTCCTAGCCCTGTACTTCGCGCCGTTCCTGAAGCAGTACGGCGCGGAGGGCTTTACGGGCGCGGTCGTGGCCCTGGCAATCGCCCGCGAGCTGGGGCCTGTCCTGACCGGCGTGGTCGTGGCGGCCCGCGCCGGGTCGGCCATCGCCGCGGAGCTTGGGACGATGAAGGTGACCGAGCAGATCGACGCCCTGCGCGCGCTTGCGGTCAGCCCGGTCCAGTATCTGGTCGTGCCGCGTGTCCTGGCCGCCGTGATCATGGTGCCGCTGGTCGGCGCGCTGGCCGACGCGGGGGGGATTCTGGGCGGCTATCTGGTCTCGCAGTCTGAGGGCGTCTTGGGGGTCACCTTCCTGAACTCCATCAAGCAGTTTTTGACGCCGGCGGACTTCGTGAAGGGCATCATCAAGACGGTCATTTTTGGGATCATCATCGCCCTGGTCGGCTGCCACCAGGGGCTGGCGACGCGGGGCGGGGCGACCGAAGTCGGGCGGGCGACGACCAACGCCGTCGTTCTGTCTATCGTGCTGATCTACATCGCAAACTTCGTGCTGACGTATTTTATGTTCTCCCAGGTGACCTCGATTTGACGGCCCATGCCCACCCCGACGAGGCTGGGGCGGCCCCGGAGGCCGAGGACGTCTGGGACGAGCCGGCCTGGATCGAGGCCCGCAACGTGCGCTACACGGTCGGGGAGAAGCAGGTCCTGCGCGGCGTCACTTTGGGCGTCGCTCCGGGCGAGATTTTGTGTGTCATGGGCATGTCCGGGTGCGGCAAGACGACGCTGCTGCACTGCATCGGGGGCCTGACCGCGGCGACGGGCGGCGAGATTCGGATCGGTGATTCGCAGATCGTGGGGATGTCCGAGGACGCGCTGAACCGCGTCCGTGAGCGCATGGGCATGGTGTTCCAGTACGCCGCCTTGTTTGACTCGCTCTCGGTCTTCGAGAACGTGGCGTTCGGCCTGCGCCGGCGGCGCAAGATGGCGCTGGACGAGATCAAGAAGATCGTGGCCGAGAAGCTGGCCCTGGTCGGGATGGCCGGCACCGAGGCGCTGTATCCGTCGCAGCTTTCGGGCGGCATGGCGAAGCGCGTGGGCCTGGCGCGGGCCATCGCCATCTCGCCGGAGATTCTACTGTACGACGAGCCGACGTCGGGCCTGGACCCGGTCGTGGCGAGCGTGGTGGACGAGCTGATCATGCAGATGCGGGACAAGCTGGGCGTGACCAGCATCGTCGTGTCGCACAACATCACCAGCATCTTTCGGATCAGTGACCGGGTCGCCATGCTGCACGAGGGCCGGGTGCAGGCGACGGGGACGCCGGAGCAGATCCAGGCGTCGGAAGACCCCATCGTCCGCCAGTTCATCGAGGGCCGCTCGCAGGGACCGATCGCAGTCGCGCGGCGATAGAAGAAGCCCGGAAAGCCCCCTAGCCCCCAATAATGGGGGGGCCAGAAGCAGAGAGTCGGCTTTCCTGATCCCCATCATTGGGGGCCGGGGGACTTTTTCGGCCTCTCGCGGAGCGCTTCGGGCGGCCCGGCGCGGATGGAAATCAACTATTTATGGCGACACTGGGAAACGCAGGACGGGTGGGGCTGGTGGCCGTGGTCGCGACCCTGCTGTTCGGCGGGATGTGGGTCTTCCTCAAAGGCGGGCTTGCCAACAACAACACTTATGCTTTTGATGTCCAGTTCGCCGACGCGCACGGCGTCACGACGGACACGCCGGTGACACTGGCGGGCGTCCAGGTCGGCAAGGTGGAGAAGGTCGGGCTGGTGGGCCAGCGGGCCGTCCTGCGCCTGCGCGTCCGCGACCAGATCAACGGGCAGCCGTTCCGGGTCGCCAAAGACTCGAAGTTCCTGATCGTCACGCCCCTGCTCGGCGCGACGGGGACGGTGACGATCCTGCCGCCGATCAACCCGAGCCTGACGCAGCGCGGCGACATCCAGGACGGTGAGGCGGACCTGATCGGCGAGAAGACGGGCGACCTGAACGCCTCGTTCGCGCGGGCCAACGACCTGCTGACCCAGCTCACCGAGACGTCCAAGCGCGCCGACAAGCTGATCGACACCGCCACGGGCCTGGCGAGCGACCCGAAGCTGGAGGGGGGCCTGGCCCAGACCGTCAGCAACATCAACGCGGCCTCGTCCAACGGCCTGAAGCTGACGAACACGCTGAACGGCCTGCTGCTGTCCGACAACGCGCAGCTCGTCACCCTGCTGAACCAGACCAAGAGCGGGTCTCAGGTCGCGCTGGGCAACATCGAGCAGACCACGGGCGCGATCCGGGACGTGACCCAGCAGAACAAGGGCCAGATCGCCGGCATCGTCCGCAACCTGACGGATACGACGGCGGCTTTTGCGGGCCTGACGCAGCAGGCCAATCAGGCGCTGAAGGGTGGGACGGGTGAGAACCTGCGGGCCACGGTGTCCAACATCAAAGTGACCACGGCCAACCTGGCGGCGACCACGGCCAAGTTCAACGCCATCGCGGGCAGCTTCCAGTCGCTCAGTGGTGACCCGGCGGTGCAGCGCAACCTGCGCGAGACGCTGCAAAATATCCGGGACAGCTCGGAGCAGACGACGTTCCTGCTGGAGCGCCTGAACAAGCTCGCCGGAGGCCGCCGCAAGACCGCCGCCGTGGTCATCCCCGGCGGCCCGTCCATCATCGTACCCGGCGCGGGCGGAACGGGTGGGGGCATCAGGCCGCCGGTCACGCCGGCCCCACAGCGTGGGGCACCACTGTTCCTGCCCCGCGTGGATCTGGTCGTGAACACGCGCCAGAGTCACTTCCGAACGGACATCGACTCCATCGTGCCGTTGAGCCTGGCCCCGGTGACGTTTATCCGGGGCGGCATCTACGGCCTGGCGGACAACAGCCGGCTTATCCTGGAGGGCGGTCAGGCCGTGGGGCGCGGCGGCCTGTTCGATGCCCGCGCGGGGCTGTACGCCTCCAAGCTGGCCTTGGGCGGCGACTACGGCCTGGGCCGGCCCGTGACGCTGTCGTTCGACGTCTACGACCCGAACAAGTACCACCTGGACGCGCGCGGGACGCTGATGCTCGCCCCCGAGATCGGCCTCATCCTCGGCGGCGAGGACATCACCCGCCGCAGCGGCGCATTGATCGGCCTGGAATACCGGCAGTCGAAGTAAGTTTCAAGACACACCCAAAGGAAACAGAGATCATGAAAACGAAGATCAGGCGCGCGACGAAAGTCATCTTGATGCAGGACATCGAGCACCAGGGCAAGCAGGGCGACGTCGTTTCGGTCGCCGACGGCTACGCCCGCAACTACCTGTACCCCCGCAAGCTCGCCGTCGAGGCCGCCGGGGGCGCGCTCAAAAACCTCCAGGCCAAACACGCCCTGGAAGAGCGCCGGACCGAGAAACAGCGGGCCGACGCGGACCGCACGGCGGAGCAGCTCAGCGAGAAGACGATCACCCTGCGCGTCCGGGCCGGCGAGAACAGCCGCCTGTACGGGCGCATCACGGCCTCGGACATCGCCGAGGCCGCCGAGCGCGACCTGGGCGTCAAGCTCGACAAGCGCAAGGTCGGCCTGCTGGACCCGATCAAGGCCATCGGCGAGTACGACGTGCCCATCAAGCTGCACCGGGACGTGACCGTTCCGCTCAAAGTCGCCGTCGTCGCGGAGTAAAGACTCCCGTGGCAGAACGCAGCGACTATGACAGGGGCCGCCGGAGCAACGGAAACGGCTTCGGCGGCAACGGCTTCGGCAACGCCGACGGCGGCGGCCCCCTGGGCGCGTATGTGCCCCCGCACTCCATCGAGGCCGAGCAGTCCACCCTGGGCGCGATGCTGATCGAGCGCGCGGCGGTCGAAAAAGTGTTCGAGATACTGGACGCCGAGGACTTCTACCGCGACGCGCACCAGACACTGTTCGACGCCATCACGACGCTGTCCGAGCGCGATGAGCCGATTGACTTCATCACCGTTCAGAACGAACTCAAGAATCGGGACAAACTGGACTCGGTGGGCGGCGTCGCGTATCTGACGGCCCTGTTCGACACCGTGCCTACGGCGGCGAACGTCGAGTATTACGCCAAGATCGTCGAGGAAAAGGCCACCCTGCGCCGGCTGATCTCTGCTTCTTTGGAGATCATCGGCAGCGCCCGCGGCGAGGTGGAAGACGTCGGCGAGGTCTTGGACGAGGCCGAGCGCGCCATCTTCGGCGTTTCCCAGCAGCGCGCCACGGCGTACTTCTCCCCCCTGCGAACGCTTCTTCTGTCTGTCTACGAGCGGGCCGAAGAGCTGAGCGAGATGAAGTCGCAGATTTCGGGCCTGTCCACGGGCATCCACGACTTCGACATGATCACGTCCGGCCTCCAGTCCACTGATCTCATCATTGTGGCTGCTCGGCCGAGCATGGGAAAAACCTCGCTCTGCCTGTCTATTGCCGAGCACGTCGCCCTCAAAGAGAAGAAGCCAGTCGCCATCTTCTCGCTGGAAATGTCTAAAGAGCAGCTCGCGCTCCGCATGCTCTGCTCACAGGCGCAGGTCAACTCGCACAAGCTGCGGACGGGGCACTTGTCCGAGGACGAGTGGGGGATGCTGGCGGGCGTCGTGCAGAACATGTACGAGGCTCCGATCTTCATCGACGACGCCACCGACACGTCCGCGCTGACCATGCGCGCCAAGTGCCGCCGCCTGATGGCCGAGCACGGGCTGGGCCTGATCGTCGTGGACTATCTTCAGCTCATGCGCTCGCACCGGCGGACCGAGAACCGCGTCCAGGAGATCGGCGAGATCGCCCGCGGGCTGAAGTCCCTGGGGCGCGAGCTGAAGGTCCCCGTCATCGCCCTGTCCCAGCTCTCGCGCGCCGTCGAAAGCCGCGAAAACAAGCGCCCGATGCTGTCTGACCTGCGCGAGTGCGTCGTCGGCGACACGCGCCTGACCGACGCGGCGACGGGCCGCCCGGTGCCGATCCGCGACGTGCAGGCCGGCGACACGATCCTGGCGATGGACGGGCGGCAGAAAGTCCGCCCGTTTGCCGTCGAGCGCGTCTGGTCTACGGGCATCAAGCCGGTCTTCACGCTCTGCACCCGCACCGGGCGGGCCGTGACGGCGACGGCCAATCACCCGCTGCTGACGGCGCAGGGCTGGAAGCGGCTGGAAGAACTCGCCCCCGACGACATCATCGCCACGGCCATGCGTCTGCCGGAGCACGGAGACGAGAAGCCTGAGAGGGCCGACCTGTGCCGCCTGTTGGGCTACCTGGTCGGCGACGGGACATTCCAGACGCACCGTGCGGTCGGCTTCTGCGGGTCCGAGCCGTGCGGCGTTGAGGATGTCATCGGCATCGTGGCGCGGCACTTCCCCGGCGTGGCCTGGCGCGAGAAGAGGCATTCCGGCGACTACCAGGAGGGCGACTTCTCCTGCCTGTACCCGAACGGCTACGGCAAGCCTTACGGGAACCCGCTGCGCGAATGGCTGCGCGAGATAGGCGTACTGGGCGAACGCGACAGCACGAAGCGCGTCCCGGATTGGGTCTGGGACACGGGAAAGATCGGCGCGGCCAACTTCCTCGCCGGCTACTTCTCCGCCGATGGCTGTGTCAAGAAGGCGGCGGGGCGCGGCTGGTTCGTCCACTTTGATACCGTCAGCCGGCGGCTGGCCGAGGACGTGCAGATGCTGCTGCTGCGCCTCGGCATTGTGGCAACGGTGAACGACGGCTACCAGAGCGCCAAAGCGACGCAGCCGCTTTATCGCGTGTCTGTGGTAAGTTTCGCCAACAACCTGCGGCGATTCGTTGTCGCCATCCATCCCAGTGGGCGCAAGGGAAATCTGCTGGATCAGATGGTTTCGGAACTAACAGACGGCGTGACCAACGGCAGCCTGTTCGGCCTGCCGCCGGAGGTCTCCGGTCTGCTGTTTGACAAGACCAAGCACCTGCGACAGCAGGGGCGGAAGCTGGAAGAAGGCCGCCGCCTGTACTGGAAGCCGCAGGGCAAGCGTCCGCGCCGCGACATCTGCGCGCGGTTTGCCGACGGACTTAAAGACGAAATCCTGGGCGTCTGGGCGAACAGCGATCTGCTGTGGGAAGAGATCAAGAGCATCACCCCGGCGGGCGAGGCGGAGGTTTTCGACATCACCGTGCCCGGCTGCGCGAACTTCCTGGCGAACGGCATTGTCGCCCACAACAGCGGCTCCATTGAGGCCGAAGCCGACATGGTGTGCTTTCTGTACCGGGAAGCGTACTACAAGATGAAAGAGGCCTTCCAGACCGAGGGCGGGGAAAACCCGGCCCAGCAGGAGATGGAGGAAACCGAGATCATCGTCGGCAAGCACCGCAACGGGCCGACGGGGATGGTCAAGGTCGGGTTCATGGCGAAGTACGCGAAGTTCGTGGACCTGGACCTGACGCGGACGGACGAGCCGACGGGGTTCTGACGGAGGGCCTCGACGGAGAGGCTCGAAAAGAGAAAGCCTGGAAAGGGCGCGATGCTGAAAGTCTTGGTCATCGGCGGCGGGGGGCGGGAACACGCATTGGTCTGGAAGCTGGCGCAGAGCGAGCAGGTCAGCCGGCTGTTCTGCGCGCCCGGCAACGCCGGCATCGCCCGCTACGCCGAGTGCGTCCCCCTGGCCGCGACCGACGGCGAAGGGCTGTTGCGCTTCGCCGTCGAGAACGGCATCGACCTGACCGTGGTGGGTCCCGAGGTGCCGCTGATCGCCGGCATCGTGGATCTGTTCGAGCAGCGCGGCCTGCGGATCTTCGGGCCGGCGCGCGAGCCGGCCCTGCTGGAAGGCTCCAAGGCCTACGCCAAGGGACTGATGCTGCGCCACGGCATCCCCACGGCCCACTTCGCCGCCTTCACGTCGCAGGAGGCCGCGTCCTACTACTGCCGCAGTCACTTCGGGGCGCAGGCCAATGCCCCGCTGGTGGTCAAGGCCGACGGCGAGGCGGCGGGCAAAGGCGTGTTCATCTGCCGCAGCGACGACGAGGCGCAGGCTGCGCTGACGCAGATCATGGCCGAGCGTGTCTTCGGCGAGTCCGGTGACACGGTCGTGGTGGAGGAGTTTTTGGAGGGAGAAGAGGCCTCGCTGATGGCCTTCACCGACGGCACGACCATCGTGCCCATGCTGCCGGTCCAGGACCACAAGCGCGCTTTGGACGGCGACGAAGGCCCGAACACGGGCGGCATGGGCTGCTATGCGCCTGTGCCCGCCGTCTCGCCCGCGCTGTACCAACAGGCCGTAGACCAGATATTGCGGCCCGCCGTCGAGGCCATCCGCGAGTCCGGCATCCCCTACAAGGGCGTACTCTACGCGGGCATTATCATTGCGCCCGACGGCTCACTGAAGACGCTTGAGTTCAACTGCCGCTTCGGCGACCCCGAGACGCAGGTGGTCCTGCCGCTGCTCGAAACGGATTTGGTGGACATACTCTTAGGCGTGACCGACGCGCGCCTAGACGAAGTGGAAGTCCGCTGGAAGCCGCAGAGCGCCGTGTGCGTCGTGCTGGCCTCGGGCGGCTACCCCGGCGCGTATGCCACGGGCCTGCCCATCGAGGGCCTGGAGCAGGTCTCGCACCTCTCAGACGTGGTCGCGTTCCATGCCGGCACACGGTTCGACGACGAGGGCCGGGTCGTGACGGCGGGCGGGCGCGTGCTGGGCGTTTCGGCCCTGGGCGACGACTTCGCGCAGGCCCGCGCCCGCGCCTACGCCGCCGTCAAGAACATCTCGTTCGACCACATGCACATCCGCACCGACATCGGCCTGAACAGCGGCCTGATGCCGCTGGGCGGTAGGCCTGACGCTTGAAGCTTTCCTGACTTTTTTGTTTGTCTTCGTTGACAACGCCTGTGTCAGCCTGTATAATGTGCTTGATTTTGTCATGGCCTCTCGTTAATGAGCCGTTACACAGCATGAAGCATCTTACTCCACCTCCTCGCTGGCTTTTTGGGGCCGTGCTTGTCGGCATTCCGACAACAAGTTTTGCCTCGGTGTCCTCCGTGCCGCCCAAAGTGCCGTCCGTGTCTGCCGCCCAGGTACATCTGATCTCGTGGCTGCCGTCTGCGCCTGTGACACAACATGACGTTTTTGAGTACATCACGTCAAAGGTTGATGATATCAACGGCGACCGAGCCTATGCCTTGAAGCAGCCTTACGAGTCGCAGCCAATCGCTCCCGCCGACTATCCTAAGACCGGCACCACTGTTTGGGCTATGCAGCGTTATCGCGCGGCACCTAATGATCCCGCCGCCTACTACACCCTAGTATATCAGGACTTGATGTTCGCTCATCAACTTTTGGATACAAATGATTTATCGAATCGGCGCCAAGGGATGCGGCTTGCTAAAAATGCTCAGTTATGCGTCCTCAACACGCTGAACGACAAGCGCCTGTATGCGCGTATCTCCGAGGGGTTTCTACTGCCTTATCTCCCTTCTGCTTATGCGGAGAAGTGGCAAGACCTGAGCCGTCAGCAGATCGTGGAAGGAGCTTACGGCGCGTATGGAGGCATCGGCGAGACAAGCAAGCAGATCGCCTTGCTGCGCTTCTACCTCAATATGACTTCGGCCCAGGCTGCTGACCGGAACAATGCGGATTGGGCGCGTGACCAATTGGCTCAGGCCCTCGCGGGTCGGGGGCAGTACGCGGAGGCGATCCACACGTTACAGGCCATTCAGACACCGGACTTCGCGATCAAGCAGATGATCCCCGCTTATCAGCAGCAGTTGGATAAGCAGAAGCAAGAGCAGGGTCAGAAGAAGCCGGGAATGCGTCGGAAGCCGGCAGCATCGGCGAAAGACAGCAGAGCTAAAAAATGAACTCTAAGCAGAAGCAGACAGTTTTAAACCGCTTCATCATAATCATTGGCGTCATCCTCAGCGTTTGGCTGTCGCTGGGTCGAGCAGTCTTGGCTGATCCTAACCTGCCGATGTCCTCTCAGCCGCTTAGTAACGCCTTTACGAATATGCCCGGTTCGGACTGGACCGCCGTTCAGCAGACGGCCCAGACAGAAGCGACGACGCAGCCGGTTTACAAGAGCAATGCGGTGGAGAACGTCACGTTCTCCGGCTACTTCCAAGCGACGGATAATACGACACGGCTGGCGATCCTTTCCGACGATGGGGCGGACGTTTATATTGACGGTCAGCAGGTGCAGACGGGCTACCAGCAGGGGCAGGCGTTGCCGGACCTGGCGAACTCGCTGCATCAACTGAACTTCTCGAACAATCCGGCCCAGCCCGCGCCCGACCCCAGCCACATATACTTCATCAAGATCGTCTACTCCAACATCATCCTGACAGGGCCGACCGACATTGATGGTGTCACGCTGTTCTGCTATGGGGGCGGCGGCAGCATTGTCACGCTTAGTGCGAACATTCAGGTGAGGCGCACAGGTTCGGGTAATTCCTTTGGACCCTCGGCCATTATAGCCGCAGGGGCAATAAACTCGAATGAGCATAAAGCTGATGTTCAGGTCACACTGAGTCCGGCAACTTCTAATGTTTATGTAGATGTTCCGACTATAACTGCCGGAGATTACAATACAACTCAAGGCAGCATAACTCTAACCAGTAATACTACTAACTCTAGCGGCTCTGTAACAGGAACTTATACATCCAGCGACGAAGTTACGGATGTTACTCTCTCTGTGATAGTGTCCTCGCCATCAGGTGGCTCGTGTTCGTCTGCAACATTGCATCAGCATACAGATGATTTAACAGATGGCAGCGATTGGCCTGGTAATGCTTCTCTGAACTATGACACCCCTAATACGGTCACGTTCCAACCGGAGTTCATCGATACTGATGGCGTTAGTTTTGTCAACGTCCCAATTACAGGGCATCAAATCGCAATTCAAATTGTTGCTGTGGACGTACAAGAGTGGAGTTCATCCGCTAACGGTGGAGCCGGAGGCACCGTCACAAACACTTATACGGTAGACCAAAGCCTGAAGCAAGGCATTCTGAAGTCTGACCTCAGCGCATTTGTAACAGTTAGTCCTTCTATTAGCCCAGACAGCGGGGGCGGGGTCTACTCAGCTAGCATTATCGTTCCGTGGAGTGATACCGAGACTGTTCTAAATGTATACCTTGGTTATCAAGATACCACCGTTTACTCTCAATAGTAAGCGGTAGAGAAATACACATCAGTTATGAATACAAAAGAGGTAACAATGCGCTCTAAGTCTACATCGCTCAACCAATTTCGCTATACCGTTCATCTGGCTGCATTTACTTTTTCACTAAGCCTACTTGCAGGTAGGGCGCATTGTGGTCCTGTCGGTGGTAAAGGAATTCACAGGACCAAGGCTAGTATGCCCTCTGGCACAAGTAGCGGGCTTGATTATGCTGACACTCCAGCCTCATCTACGGCCGCCGTATCAATGGCTACTGCTATTGCAAAAGCTAGGTATACTCTTGTGGGCCGCTACTATAGCAACCCTGCTAATAACTGGAAAATCTTGACTTCCACAGAAGGGAAAGCACTTTCTGCCAAAGGCTTGTTGGTCTTCGTAGTTTATGAAAATGCAGGAGCATATTCCGACACACATACATACAGTAACGGGTACTCATATGGGCAGCAAGCATACTTGTACGCATATGGCACCATTCACCAGCCTACGAATAGGCCGATCTACTTTGCAATCGACGAACAGGATGGCTATGCGCTGTCTGAAGAAAATACTAAATTCCCTAACAACATCGACTTTTTAGTGGGGGTTCACGATGGAATGAATGATGCTCAAGTTTCTAAAGGATCTGGTGCACCGACATACCCCATTGGTGTCTACGCTGGGGGAGACTTCTGTGCATACGCACTGGGCGCATCTTATGGACAACCGGGAAACATGAAACCTTTGGTAACTTACACATGGCTTTGTGCTTCATCTTCTTATCCTGGTTTCCAGCAGTTTCTAGCTTCTAATAAATGGTCACTTTGGCAATACACTATTACCGAGGCGACTAATCTCAAGATTAACAATGTAGGTATAGATCAAGATTATGGACGTGGTGACACAGGTGCCTTCTTAGTACCATGAGGTCGAACGGAGTGTATATAGAGCCACCCTTGCAATCAGAAAACCATGAAAAGTAATAATCTTCTGAAAATTGTTGTTCTTAATTTAGTCATGGCGTTTTTAGCGGCCCCTTCACCCGTCAAGGCTGTTAAGCCTTCATACCTCTTAACCTCTGTCAAGATGATAGACGCTAAGGGAGGGTGGGCAATAGGTACAACAGGACAGAGTGTATCTGTTCTCCGAACAACGGATGGTGGAGGTTCATGGGAAAATGTTTCGCCAACAACTTTCTATCCTCAACCGCCAGACGAAGCAGAGTCATTTAATGATGGCTCTGATGGTCATGTCGCATACTATTTCTTCAGCAATAAGTCAGGCTGGGTAGCAAAGGGTAATATTAGACTCAGAGCACCATCTGTGACTATTTATCATACTCGCGACGCAGGCCAACATTGGTCTCATACTACGATACAACAAGATTACTATAATCTTCACCTTAATTTTGTAGATGAACAGCATGGTTTTATGCTTGCCACATCCGGTACTGCGGGTGGGCAAATGGGTAAGGCTTTGTATACCACGAATGATGCTGGTCTGCATTGGTCAAAGGTCATAAATAGTGACTTGCCTCATGCCCAAAAAACCTTGCCTGTTTTCGGCTTTTATCCTAATGGGGTTCTCTTCGAAAGCGCAAACAGGGGTTATGTGAGTGGAAGCAATCGTCGTGACTTCAGTGTACCACTTTATGAGACATCAAACAGCGGCAAGACATGGCAACAGGATATTCTTGCTCCCCCATCTCGCTTTAGTTTTAGTACCATCTACACACCGTTGTTAATCGGTGGGCATGGTTGGCTTTTGAGTGTTGTCAGTGATCAAAAGATCAATAGAATAGGCGTCTATGTGCTTGATGAGGCTGACCGAAAATGGCATAGTGTAAAGTTTTTAGATATGAACGGAATATTTGAAGGGCTGTCCTTTTTTCTGCTGGATATACGGCACGGCTGGATATTGAATAGTACAGGAACAGAAGTTTACGCTACTCAGGATGGCGGTTTAAGCTGGATTACATTGCCTCAATATAACGCTCTTGGGGGAACTCAAACAGATCAAAGTAACCTTGATGACATTGTCCCAGGGCTTCAATTTCTGAACGATTATGACGGATGGTTACTGACGGTGACAAAAGATGGCTGGACAGGTGCCCGAACGTCTAGCTTATTGAGAACGAGGGATGGCGGAAAGAGCTGGAAAGTCGTATACGTTTATAAACAAAGTGGAATACCTGGACTACAAAAACCGACTTACAAAATAATTTTGCCAACAAAGTAACATCTATCGAACAAAGTTGTTCTGATTCCATGAAACGCTTGTATTCATGGTTCGTAAGAGGGTTACTTCCACAAGTTATGTGCGTCCTCATGTTGACCTGGGAGTATCCTCCCAAGATCGTCGGCGGCATCTCGCGCCACGTCTACGACCTGGTCCACGCGCTCACGGCGCAGGGCGTCGAGGTCCACTTTGCACCCACTTGGGATGTATAGCATTTCCATAATGTGTGGCAGCATCCTTATGATGTGCAGCAATCTTTGGGCGGAGCCATCCTCCGGCAAGCCGGCAAAGCCGCCGGCAACACGACCGCCGGCATCTGGAAACATGGTCCTCTACATCTCTAATGCAGGCGCTGGGACCATTTCACAGTACCGCGTCGAGAGCGGCGGTGGCCTTCAACCCTTGTTCCCATCGACAGTTCCCGCAGGTGGAGGCTACATTGATAGGCTCATTATCGACCGCAGCCGGCACTTCGCCTACGGCCTAGATAAGAGCAGCGCCAACACCGTCTTCCAGTACCGCATCGCGCCGGATGGGCGCTTAACCCCGCTGTCACCCCCTAGCCTGCCGGTTGGCAAGGGCGACGAGGGGAACATCTACCTCACGCCCGACGGACGCTTCGCCTACTGCCCTAACACCGACGACAATACCCTCTCCCAGTTCGCGGTACAGCCCGACGGCGCACTCAAGCCGCTATCCCCGCCCGTCGTTCCTTCGGGCAAGGGGCCGGTCGCGCTGCTCGCCACCCCCGACAGCAAACATCTGTACTGCGCCGACTATGAAGGCAACACTCTCTTCACTTATCGCGTTCAGGCAGATGGACAACTCGCCCAGTCCGGTGCGCCGGTTGCTCTCCCGGCACAGCCGATTGTATTCTCGTTCTTCCCCGACTCTCAGACGCTCTACTGCGTCAACGTGTCCCCCGGCTCCATCTCGCAGTTTCACGTCGGGGCGGATGGCCGCCTGTCGGAACTCGCGCCAGCCGTGAGCTTACCCGCACAGAACCTAAGCGCCCTTGCCCTGCACCCGGCGAATCGTTCCGCCTACGTCACGGATGCAGGCCAGAGGCTTTTCCAGTACCACGTCAGCGCGAATGGGAGCCTGTCGCCCCTATCTCCGACGGAGATCGATCTGCCAGGCGGGCCTGGCTCCCAGATCGCTATCAGTGACACCGGCGGCACCACGACGGGCACCCGAGGGGACGCTTTTCTGTACACAAACCTCCAGTCCAACTATGAGATTTCGCAGTACCGCATCGCCGCCGACGGCACACTCTCAGCTCTGCCTGAACGTGAAGCCGAGAACCCGGATGGTGCCCCAAAGTCCCTGGCAGTTGACCCCACGGGGCGCTTCCTCTACGTCGTCAACGATAGGTCAGGCATGATCTCTCAGTACCGGATCACCGGCACGGGTCAGCTTGCCCCTCTTTCTCCCTCTGCCGTTGCGGCGAGAGGCAGCTCCACCTTCATCACCATAGTCACACTCCCGGAGTCCTCTCCCCACCGGCGCAAATGATAAGATAATCGGGTACGGACAGAACGCAAACCGCTGACGCTTCCGAAAAACACATCTCGAAATGAGGATTCTGACCTGAGATAAAGGACGATATATGTTCTATGTGCGTCATTATGTTAACCTGGGAGTATCCCTCCAGGATCGTCGGCGGCATCTCGCAGTTTGCCCGAAGCCCCGTGGGCGTGCTGGAAAGCACACAGATATTCTATCGCCTGCTCCCGTGATCGAGTCGGGCCAGCAAGAAAGAGAACCATGCGCGTCATCATGTTGAGCTGGGAGTATCCCCCAAAAATTGTCGGCGGCATCTCGCGCCACGTCTACGACCTGGCCCATGCGCTGACCGCGCAGGGCGTCGAGGTCCATGTCGTGACCTGCGAGCACCCCGGCGCGGCGGGAGAAGAGGTCGAGGACGGCATCTTTTTGTACCGCGTGACGCCGTCGGGGCCGGGCAACGATTTCATTCACTGGGTTCAACTGCTGAACGACGCGATGCTGGCCCGCGCCGACGCTCTGGTGGCGGAGATTCTGGGCAAGGCCGACGACCAGCCGTTGCTGCTGCACCCGCACGACTGGCTGGCCCACTTCGCCGCCGCCGCCCTGAAGCACAAGTACCATCTGCCGCTGGTGGCGACCATCCACGCGACCGAGTATGGCCGCAACAGCGGCATCAAAGGCCCGACCCAGGAGTACATCAACTCGGTCGAATGGCAGTTGCAGAACGAGGCCTGGCGCGTCATCGTCTGCACGGACTTCATGAAGCGCGAATGTGAACACGCGCTGGGGACGCCCTGGGCCAAGATGGACATCATCCCGAACGGCGTGGACGCGGCCAAGTTCCAGCTCCCCGACTTCACGCCCGAAGACAAGGCCGACTTCCGCGCCCGCTACGCCGCGCCCGAGGAGAAGATCATCTTTTTCGTGGGCCGCATGGTGCGCGAGAAGGGCGTCCAGGTGTTGATCGAGGCCCTGCCGAAGGTCCGCTGGGGCTACCACGACGCCAAGCTCTTGGTCTGCGGCGGCGGGCAGCGCGAGCACCTGGTTCAACTGGCCGCCTATCTGGGCATGGAGCGGCACGTCTATTTCGCGGGTTTCGTGCCCGACGACGACCTGCTCAAAATCTATTCCATTATCGACATCGCCTGCTTCCCGTCGCTCTACGAGCCGTTCGGCATCGTCGCCCTGGAGGCGATAGCGGCCCATGTCCCCGTCGTCGTATCGGACGCCGGCGGGCTGCCCGAGGTGGTGGAAGACGGCGTGACCGGCCTGACCACCTACGCAGGCAACCCCGGCTCACTGGCCGACGGCATCTTGAAGCTGTTGCACGAGCCGGAGACGGCTAAACGCATGACCGATGCGGCCTGGGAGCGGGTCGGGACGACGTTTAGCTGGGACACCATCGCCGCGCAGACGCTCGCCACCTACACGCGCGTCTGGTCCGAGTACGCCGAGAGCGACTGGCGCGCGCCGGACCTGACGCCCGCCCTGCTGCCCCGATCCGCCGCCGAGGTTGATGTTTAGAGGTTGATGTTTAGTCGCTGGCCTGGCGTGATATAATCGCTGTAAGTACACATCCCGCAGCGGCGCGATGGGGAGACGGGAGACAGCGATGACGGCTTTTTTGGCTCTGACCCTCTATCTCGCTCTGGCGGCGGCGTTCTACAGCCGTTTGACGGCTACGGCGGCCGATGCGTCGCTGCCTCCGCCTATCCGGCGCAGCCGGTGGCACCGGGCGCGCGTCCTCAAGGCGGGCGTGGTACGGCGGCTCCAGGCCGACCTGCGGCTGCCGAAGCGGACGCGCTGAAGGGCCGGAACGGAAACCCGAACGCCCGCCGGATGGATCATCCGGCGGGCGTTCGCGTGTCCAAGCAGGAAAAGACGGGGGAAGCGGTGAACAGGGCCGCCATGGCGGAACCCCTCGGGATCGCAATCATCGGCACGGGGTACATCGGGCGCGGCGCGCACCTGACCGCCTTCAGGAAGATGCAGGAGGAAGGGTTGGTCCGCATCGCCGCCCTGTGCGACGTGGACCCGGAGGCGCTCACGGCCGCGGCCGCGCTCGCCCCCGGTGCCCGGATTTTTGCTGACTACCGTGAGATGCTGGCCTCGGACGGCATCAACGCCGTGGATGTCTGCACCCCGAACTATCTGCACAAGCAGCCGGTACTCGACTCGTTCGCGGCGGGCAAACACGTCCTCTGCGAGAAGCCGCTGGCGATCAACGCCGCCGAGGGCGCGGAGATGGTGGCGGCGGGGCGCGCGGCGGGGCGGCAGTTCGGGGTCGGCCTGAACATGCGCTTCGGGGCCGGTGCCCAGGCGATCAAGCGGTTCGTGGACGACGGCAGGATCGGCGACATCTACTACGCGCGCGCCCACGCCCTGCGGCGGCGCGGCATCCCCGGCTGGGGCCAGTTCACGCAGAAGGACAAGCAGGGCGGGGGGCCGCTGATCGACATCGGCGTCCACATCCTGGACATGACGCTGTGGCTGATGGATCACCCGGAGCCGGTGTCCGTGTCGGGCCAGACGTATGTCAAGTTCGGGACGCGCGAGGGCGTCCTGGGCCTGCGGGGGCAGTGGGACCCGAAGACGTTCACGGTGGAGGACTTCGCGGCGGGTTTCGTGCGGTTCGCCAACGGCGCGACGCTGTCGCTCGAATCGTCGTTCGCCGCCAACATCGGCGCGGACCAGTTCGGCACCAGCCTGATGGGGACCGAAGGCGGGGCCTATCTGGACCCCTTGAACGACGCCAACACGCGCCTGTTCCGCGAGGAGAGCGGGACGCTGACCGATACCACATTGGTCTTCCTGCCCAAGGCCAACACCCACGAGGCCGAGCTGCGCGCCTTTGTCCGGGCACTCCAGGAGGGGACGCCCGTGCCGGTGCCGGGCGAGCAGGGCCTGCGGGTGACGCGCATTCTAGACGCCCTTTATCTGTCCGCGGAGACGAGCCGCGAGGTCCTTTTGTGAACGACCCTCTCCCGAACGATCCCCCTTCCGACCCCCCGCCCGCGCCGTCGGCGGCCCCAGAGAAGCCGTCCGGCTGGCTCGCCGCCGTCCTGCCGGTCGTGCTGATCGCCGCCTGCGCGGAGCTTGGCATCTCCATCCTGAACAATTCCGCCCTGCCGATCTACTTCACGCAGGGGCTGCACATTCCAACGAAGACTTACGGCTACCTGATGGTGCCGTTCTTTATCAGCGAGGTGCTGTTCAAGTCGCCGCTGGGCGTGCTGGCGGACCGATTCGGGCGCAAGCCGCTGATGCTCGGCGGGGCGCTGGTCACGGTCTTCACGCCGCTGATCTTCATCACGACCCGCTACGACCCGCTGGCGGCAACGGCGGTCATTACCCTGCTCGTGTTTGGGCTTTTGCGCGGCCTGGATGGGATGGGGCAGGCCGCGCTGTGGCCCGCGCTGTACGCCTACGTCGGCGATGTCGTGGAGGAAAAAAAGCGCGGCGCGGCGATGGGCGCGCTCAACGTCGTGTACATGGTCGGGATCGCCTTTTCTTTCCTGATCGGCGGCTTCGTGGATGACACGTTCGGCCCCCTGTTCACCCGCGAGGCGACGTTCGGCGAGCAGATGGGCCGGCTCGGGGGCCGGCTGCACCACGGGCTGCACCGCGCGGGGCACGGGCTGCGGGGTGTCCTGCATCACCCGGCTACCACACCTGCGCCCGTCGAGGCCGCGCCCGTCGTCGCTGCGCCGGTCCTGCTGGCGAGCCACCAGCCGGGATACTACTACCCTTCGTTCATCCTCGCCAGCGTGCTGTTCGGCATCGCGGTCCTCGCCGCCCTGAGCGTGCGCGGAAAAGTGCGGCACCACCGGCACCTGACTGTCGAACACGCCCACGAGCATTCCCATGAGCACGGCCACGACGAGACGATGACCTGGGAAGGCTTCGTCGCCGCCTTGCGGACGGTGCCGCAGTTTTTGGGGCTGGCGTTCGTGACGTTCCTGGGCATCGGGTGCATCTCCCTGCTGGTCAAGAAGTTCGCGCTGGACGAGTACGGCATGTCGGAGACGGCCTTCGGGGCGCTGGTTTTGTGGCCCGCCCTCGCCATCGCCGCCGTGGCCGTTCCGGCGGGGCTTCTGGCGGACCGCTGGGGCAAGACGCGGTGTGTGCGTCTGGGCTTCGTGCTCTGCGCGCTGGGCCTGTGGGGCATCCCCGTCCTGCACCACCTGCGCGTAGGCATCGGGGGCTTCATGGCCTCGGCGGGCATCTTGGGCGTGGGCTTCGTGCTGGCCTTCCCGGCGTGGCTCGCCCTGCTGACCGAGCTTGGCGGGGAGAAGCGGCGCGGGACCGTCTTCGCCGCCGTCTCGACGGCCCAGGGCGTGGGCGCATTGGGGGGCGTGTTCATCGGCACCCAGCTCTACGACGGCGTCGGCCACATCGCGCCGTTCGTCGCCGCCGCCGTTCTGGTCACGGCGGGGACGCTGCTGACGCTGGTGTTCGTCCGCGAGGGCGCGCTGAAGCGGAGCGAAGAGAGCCTCGCCCGGCTGGACGGCTGAAAATAACCGGGCCGGCGGCAAAAAACATTGAAGGCGTCCTGGTGTCAGCGCCTCTAAGTGTCCAGATGCATACCTGTAAGCGCGATCCAAATCCCCGTAAAACTGCCTGTATAAGACGCTTGCAAAACGATAGGCCGTATGTTATAATGAATAGCTCTCACTTCCGCGAGCCGTGTCGGCCTGGAAGACCGAGCCAAGATCACACGTGAGCGACGGGCGAAACGACCCGCCGCCGCTTTCCATCCCCACCCATACTCCGCGCTCCGACCCAGGGCGGCCCCGCTCTGATGACATTTGTCGTTCCGTTCCGCCGATTGGCCCGGCACCGCGCCGCAGCGTCCCCCAAGACGCTCGCGCGACGCCTACAACCAGGGAGGTTGTCGTCCTTGAACGCTTCACGCACCACGTCCGCCGCCGCGCGCACCGCCGGCCCGCTTTTCGCCTCGTTCATTTTCCTGCTGACTGCCCTGATGCCGTCCTTTGCCGCGCCGCAGCGTAGCGGCGCGGGCCAGTTCCTGGCTTTGAGCGCCGCCCTGCGAGCGGCCCACACCCGTGCCGCCGCGCCGGTCAACCCGAACGCGACCGGGGACCAGCACACGCCCAACGGGCGTGTGCTGCTGGACCGCCGGATGATGCGCTCGAACGCCATCCGCAAGCCGCGCGCGGGCACGGGCAGCAACACGGTGCCCATCCCCGGTGCGGTGCAGACGTTCGACGTGTTCAACCCCCCGCCCGCCTTCCGGCCCCTGGTCGGCTTTGCCGGCGCGAACGGGCTGACCAACTCGGCGGCCAACCCGCCGGTCTTTACCGGCGCGCTGACGGCCACGAACCTGACGCCGGTGTGGTCCGCCGACCAGACGTTCCTGCTGTTCTCGTCCAACCGGACCCAGATGGGCGGCGTCAACGCGGACGGCCCCGGCGGTACGCCCCTGTTTCACCTCTGGGTGATCTCGGTCAACGGCGGCGAAGCGTTCCAGGTCACGACGAGCAGCACGGGCACCGGTGAGTTCTTCCCGACGCTCTCCTCGACCAACAACGATTTGGCTTTTGTCTCCGATGCCCAGTCGCCCGGTACGCGCAACCTTTACGTCGCCAGCGGCCTTGCCGCCGGCTCTTTCCTGAACGCCGCCCGGACGCCCGTGGACGTGTCTCAGCCTGATGTCACCAAGAACGGCATCACGTCCGTGACGATGCGCGGGCTGGACCCCTTCGGCAACTCCGCGACGGGCTTCACCCAGGTGAACCGCCCGACCTTCGCGCCCGGCAACCCCGGCCAATTGGCGTTCAGCGCCTTCAGCATCACCGGCAACAACCGCGGGCGCAACCATATCTACTTCCTGAACACCATCACCGGCGGCTTCGACCCGAACAACATTTCGTTCCCCGCCAAGCTGACCGATGGGCCGGCGGATGACACGGACCCGGCCTGGTCTCAGGACGGGCAGTTCATCGCTTTTGCTTCGACGGCGGGCACGTTCGCCAACCAGCCCAACGGCTCCAACTCGTTCGGCCCCACGCCCCCCTCCGGCGAGCAGGATCCGAACCAGTCCCAGGTCATCAGCAGCACCCCGGACACGCAGGGGCGGCGCTCCATCTTCTTTATCAACGGCGGCGGCGGCAACGTGTCGGGCAACAGCGCCGGGTTTGGGCAGCTCCCCGTCAGCCTCCAGTCGGTCGGCGGGCGCATCACGGCGGTGGGGACGGACGACTTCGGCCCCGCCTGGAGCAACACGACGATCCGCAACCAGTACACGAACCCCGCGCCTGGGTTCGAGTACCTCGCCTTTGGCCGGGGTGCTACGCCCGCATCCCCGCATGACATCTACTACCTCCAGGTCGTGCGGAACATCGACGCGGGCGGGCAGACGGGCCGCTCCACCGAGGCGGGCACGACGCCCGAGACCATCGCCACGCCCATCTATCAGATCGACGCCGGGAATCCGTTCGGCGGCAATCCTCCGTACGGCCCCGATACCGCCTTCGCCACGGGCGGCGCGACCGAGAACAACCCCGGCCCGTTCAACACGACCAGCGACCCCGGTACCCCCCAGGGCATCTACAGCACCGACCGGAACGGCACGGCGTTCTCCTACCTGTTCCCGAGCCTGACGCCGAACGCGACATACACGGTCCGGCTGCACCTGCTGGACCCGTCGCCCACGGCGGCCCCCGGCACGCGCGTTTTCAGCGTCAGCGAGAATGGCCGACCCGTCACCGAGATCGACAACGTCTTTGACGCGCAGGGCAGGCCCATCGGCTTCGACATCGCCAAGGCGACCGGCACGGCCCCCGGCCAGGTGCTCGGGCTGGTCTCGGCCAACGGCGCCCCGCTCGCCGGGGCGACGGTGACGATCACGCCCAGCAGCGGCGCGGCCCCTGTCACCGTCACGACCACGGCGGCGGCGACGACCAACTACACCGCTTCCGTCAGCGCCGGGACAGCGACCGAGACCGTCTCGGCACCCGGCTTCGGGACGCAGACCGTGCGGATCAGCGTCAACAGCAACGGCAGCACCCGCTCCGACTTCACGCTCGTCCCCAACAACGCCACCCTGTCCGGCAGCGTCCGGGACCAGAACGGGCCTATCGGCGGCGTGACCGTGACTGTGACCGACCAGAACACGAATGCCATCGTGGCGACGACGACGTCCGCCGCCAACGGCACCTTCGCCAATGTTCCCGTTCCCGCGGGCACGTACAACGTGACCGCACAGCCCGCCGTGGGCCGCGCGGCAACGCAGACGCTCCCGGCGACTTTCACCGCAGGCCAGAACACCGCCGTCAACTTCGTGCTCCAGAGCGGCACCACGACCGGCGTCCTCGGCGGCCTGATCACCGACGCGGCGGGGGTTCCGCTGACGGGCGCGACCGTGACCATCACCGGGCCTAACAACTACCTCGCCGTCGTCACTACGACGGCGGTGACGTCACCTGCGGCCGGGCCGACCGGGGACAAAAACCCGCAGAACTTCCAGGTGGCCCTGCCGGGCGCGGCTACGCCCGGCCTGACCTACTCGATCACGCCCAGCCTGACCGGTACCAACGTTTCCCAGGGCAACACCCAGCCGGTGATCAACGGCCAGTTCAACCGTGACGCGACGCAAGTTCTGACGCGGACGAACGGCTCTACGGGCGGCAACACGGCCACGGTGCAGACGTTCACGACCACCATCCCGCGCCAGAGCTTTACCAATCCCAACAATGGCATCGCCGTCACCGCCGGGACGGTGGTGCTGAACTTTACCGGAGTCACCGGCAACGCCATCGTCGAGGGCATCGAGGTTATCGCGAACACGACCGACGCCACGCAGAGCAGCGGCTTCGGCGGGTTCTCCGACAACTCCGACCCGTCCGGCCCCGGCCAGCTGGCCGCATTGGGCGGCGACGGTCAGGTGGTGCTGACCTTCCAGGCACCCCCGAACACGCAGGCGGAGCCGCCCGCCGGCTACAACATCTTCCGCAGCCCGGCGGAGCCGACCTCCGTCAACAACCCCGGTGCCAACAGTGGCGGCGCGGGCCAGGAGGGCAGTGTGCCGTTCCTGACCAACGTCCAGCCGACAAACAACGGCAACGGCCAATTGACGTTCGTGGATACCGCCGTCACTAACGGGAATGAGTATTTTTACCAGGTCACGGCCATCCTCCAGCAGCGCATCACCCCCGAAGGCGCGCAGCCGGGGAGGCCGAACGCGCCCAACAACGTCGCCATCAAGCTGAACACCGACGACAACGCGGGCCAGACCAGCACGACCGGCAACGCTTACGACGACGTCTACCCGACCTGGTCGCCGTTCCTGTCCATCTTCAGCATCGCCTACCAGAGCGGCAACTTCCAGGGGAACGCCGTCGTCGGCGGGCGCACCGTCACCTATAACAACCCGACGACCAGCTTCCCGACCGAGACTGCCGTTTCGGTCGGCGCGGGCGGCACGGTCGCCACCTCGGACACCAACGCCCCCGCTTATTCGGTCGGCGCGGGCTACACCGGCATCTTCGAGTCCCAGGTGCTGAACCTGGACCCGCCGACGCTGCTGCGCTTCAGCAACAACGAGATCGTCCACGTCCAGTCGGCGGGGCCGAACCCGGTCACCGGGACGCCCAACAAGCTGGCTGCGACGGGCGGGCAGGCCGTCACCTTCACGGTCCGCCTGAGCGACCGCGAGGCGGGCATCGACAACACGGGCGGCCCCAACGGCGGCCCGCGCGTCTACATCCAGATCAAGGACCCGGACAGCAAGTACCAGGACTCGCAGGCCCTGGAGCACAAGGTCTTCTCCCACGACCCGCAGTTCATCCGCCAGAGCAACCGAGCGGCCACCGGCGATACCGGCAGCGCCTCCGCCGACGGCAGCTTGGGCCTGGCTTTCGCGGATTTCGAGCACCAGAACACGCCGAATTTCCCCTTCCAGAGGTTTACCTACCCTTCCTACGGCAAACCCGCCACGGGATCGCCGGACATCGCGCGGTTCGTGTTCCCACGCGGCGCGCATGGCGGGCAGTGGCCGTTCCCCAATGGGAACAACCCGGATAACACCTACATCTTCGTCGGCAAGGATGGCGGCGGCGTCAACCCCGTGACCGGGCTTCAGGGCGGGAATCCGAACCTGTTCATCCCGACCGGGCCGGAGTACGAGACGCAGGTGCTCAACCCGCAGTTCGCCACCAGCGGCAACCAGCTCGCGCCCGCCGATGCGTCCCCGAACGACTACCGCAACCCGTTCTATCTTGCGGGTGTGGATGATCAGCAGGCCTTCAGCGGCGGCGTCTACCCGAACGGCACAGATCGGCCTACAGCCAATGTCGTCACGGCGAACGGCACCACGCCCGCCGAGTGGCTCCAGCTCCAGCCCGTCCCCCAGGCCCAGCAGGACAACCTGGGCGGCGTCCTGTACACGGTGACGTTCACGACCCCGATGTCGGTCAGCGACTTCTACCTGGACGTGATCGCCTACGATAAAGCCCGGTTCCCTAATTTCCCGTCCGGCACCTCCCGGTACTCCGGGGGACGGACCAACTGGCGCATCTACGATAACGTAGGCGGCTTCAGCACCCAGCGCGACATCGGCAGCAACGACATCTTGTTCGTCAGCGATTACGCGCTGGGCCAGAAGTTCGCCGCAACCACCTTCGCCGGCCAGCAGGCCAACTTGAACCTGGTGCCCAAGCTGTTCGGCACCGAGTCATACTTGACCGATGTGGACGTCAGCATCCTGCCGGACCGCGTTTACGCCGGCATCCCGACTTCGGCCACGTCTTACTTCTTCAATGCTGTGCTCGACCCATTCAACTATCTTGGGCCGGGCAGTCCGGTGCCCTCGCAGTTCCCGACACAGAACGGGCTGGGCGTAGGCTCTTATACCGACTCGGTCATCAGCACCGGGACGCGCGACGGCACGACGTTTGACACGTCTCAGAAGTACAGCCTTTGGCGCATCTTGTCCCGCGGCCCCGTGCCGCAGTCCATCCTGAACGCCTACGCGCCGACCCGTATCCAGCAGCCGGCGATCCAGGACCCCCAGAGCGATATCCCGGCCCTGAAGAACCTGCCCGCAGCCACGATCCTGAGCGCCCCGCGCTGCATCGTCTGGCTGTCGCCCTACACCGGCGACCTGCTGACCGACCCCGGCACGATCGATGACCCCGGCTCCTTCAACATACCGGGCCAGCCGGACCGGAGCAGCACACAGACGAACCTCGCAAACTACGTCGCATCGGGTGGCCGCCTGTTCATCACCGGGCAGGATGTCGGCTCCGCGCTGACTCTGAACGGCACCGTCGGCAACGCCCCGAGCGGCAACCCGGCCAAACCGAACTTCCTCCCGGACGTGCTGAACGCCCAGCTCAAGTCGCCCGGCAACGGCTCCACCGTGCTCAACGCCACGGCCAACCGCATCACGGGCAACCCGCTCTATGACGGCTCTCGGGGGGGCAACAATGGTGGCATCCGGTACCTCTCTGCCGACGGAACCTTCGGGGGTAATCCAGGGATCGGAAGCATAAAGTTCCAATATCCCTACCTGGATCACCTGGAGTTGAGCGACGTGGACCGCAACGACGCGGCGTTCAGCCAAGTCCCCTCGATCCAACTGCCGACGGGGGCCAGCATCCAGGGCCAGATCGACACCGTTACGCCGACGAACGGCGCGACGACGGCAATCACCTACACGAACGGCGATGCCGCCTTGGTCTACCACGATGACACGTTCGATGTGAACAAGCCCCATACCCTGCCGAACGGCGGCACCGGGAGCCGCGTCGCCTATGCGGCCTTCGGCCTGGAGGCGATGAGCAGCGACTTCTACGCCAACGATGCGCCGAACCCAAGCGCGACCCCGCCGTATGACCTGACTATCCCGCCGGTGTTCCCGCGCAACGTCCGCCAGGCCATCCTGCACAACGTCGTCTGCTACCTGCGGACGGGCAGCATCAGCGGCAGCATCAACCAGACGGCGGGGACGGGCCAAGGGGCTGGTCAGGGCGTCCAGGGCGTCACCGTCTACCTGCACCCCACGAACGGCGCGACGCCGCCGACCCGCGCGTCCTTCAGCGCGACCACGGACGGCGGCGGGAACTACACCATCGCCGGCGTCGAGCCGGGCACCTACACGTTGGTCGCCTACAAGGCCGGCTTCACGCGGGCCGTCTCCAACGCCGGCATTGCGTTCACCGTCGAGGGCGACGTCAATGTCCAAGGGGGGACGCTGACGGTCGCCCCCGTCCCGCCGGGCAACATCGCCGGCACGGTTAAAGACAAGGGTGGGAGTCCGGTCATCGGCGCGGTCGCCACCTTTACTTCGGTGGACAAGAGCATCGTCAAGACGGTGACGACCTTCGACGGCAAACAGGCCGGGCAGCCGGCGGGGACCTACTTCCTGCCCAGCGTCCCGGTCACGACCTACACGGGTGCCGCCACCGGGCCGCTCAACGACCAGGGCCTGGCCGAGTATATGCCGGCGGCCGCGCCCGATCCGCCTTTCGATACGGGGGTCGTGGTGCAGTCGCAGACGACGACGCAGCCGGTCAACTTCACGCTGATACCGAACCCGACCACGGTCTCGGGGCACGTCTTCGACACCACGCAGGGCGACACGGCGGCAGGCCAGGCGGCTCTGGCCAAAGCGACAGTAAGCGCGTTCGCCCCCGGCAGTACGGTCGCGGCGGCCACCACCACGGCGGGGCCGGACGGAAGCTACACCCTCAGCCTGCCGGCCACGCAGACGCAGACCACCTATACCATCACCGCCACCAAGGCCGGGTATCAGATGCCCCCTGGTGCCGCTCCCATCACTGTCATGGTGGTGCTGGGCGACAAGTTCACCGGCAAAGACGTCGGCCTGATGCCGATTCCGCCGGGCAGCATCTCGGGCATCGTCACCGACAACTCCAACCCGGCGCAGCCAATCGCGGGGGCGACGGTGACGTTCACGCCCCAGGGCGGCGGCACGACCCAGACCGCGACCAGCGCCGCGGACGGCACGTTCAGCATCGCCAACGTCCCCGCCGACACCTACACCGGCACGGCGGTCGGGCCGAACAACCCGAACGGCAAGCCCACCACGACGGCTGCCCCGGCGCAGTCGGTCAAGGTCACTCCGGGGGCCAATACCGGCCCGGTTACGTTCGTCCTGGTCCCGGTCCCGCCGAGCGTTTCCGGCACCGTCACGGATGCCACCACGAAGGCACCGCTGGCCGGCGTCCAGGTCACGACGACCGACAACACGGCGGGGACGAGCGCCGTGACCACGACCGGCGCGGACGGCACCTACAACACCGGCCCACTCAAGCCGGGTGACAGCTACACGCTCACGTTCGCCCTGAACGGCTATATGGGTGCCACCCTGGGGCCGCAGACACTGAACAACGGGGACGCGCTCACGGGGCAGAATGTTGCCCTGACTCCGGTGCCGCCGGGCAGCATCACGGGGAGCGTGACCGACGGGGCCGGCCTGCCGGTCGTGGGGGCGACGGTGACGTTCACCCCGGACACGGGCACGGCAGTCCGCACGGCGACCACGGACGGCAACGGCAACTACGTCATCCCGCCGACCGGCCAGGACGTCCCTGCCGGCGGCTACACGGCCACGGTCGTCGGCCCGAACAACTCCAAGGGCAAGCCCAAGTACGCCGCGCCCGTCTCGAAGCACATCACGGTCCCGCCGGGCAACGGCAAGAATCCGGTCGTGGTCAACTTCACGCTGACCGCCCTCAGCCCGATGATCACCGGCACCGTCTTTGACAACACCGTCGCCGCCCATCCGGGCATCGGCGGGGCCACAGTGACGCTGACTCCTGTCAGCGGCACGGTGGTCACGGTCACGGCGAACGGCAGCGGCGTCTACAGCTCGGGGCCGCTCGCCCCCGGCACCTACGCGGTGACGGCGTCCGCCCCCGGCTACTTCACCGGGACGGGCGTCCCGGCGACGGTTACTGTGGAGCTTGGCGACACGTCTACGGGCGTGAACGTCCCGCTCTCGCAGAAGGCGACGATCTTCGGCTTGATCTCCGACGCCACCACCGGGGCCGCCCTGCCCGGCGTCACGCTGACGGTGTCCGATGCCGCCACGGGAGCCGCGGTCGTGACCGTACCGGCTCCGCTGACCACGACGAACCCCGCCACGGGGACGGACGGGCAGCCGCAGAACTACCTGGCGAGCCTGCCCCCCGGCACCTACGTCCTTTCGGCAAGCAATCCCAACTACAGCACGGGGACGAGTGCCCCGTTCACGGTGGGCAGCGCGACGCCGGTGCGCGTGGACCTCAAGCTGCTCAGCAGCATCGGGACATTGGGCGGCCTGGTGACCGACGCCACGAGCGGCACCCCGGTCGGCGGCGCGACCGTGACGGTCACCGCGTCTGCGACCAAGACGGTGGTGGCGACGGTCACCACCAGCAGCACGGCCTCGGCCGCGCCGGACGGCGGCCAGCTCAACTACACCGTGTCGCTCACCAAGGGGACTTACACGGTTACCATCCAGAAAGGCAGCCAGGGACCGATCTCGCAGACGGTCACGATCAAGGGCGGCGTGTTCAACCGGCTGGACTTCACCGGGCCGACGAACGGCCTGCCGGCCCTGCACACGTTTGCGGCGGGCTTCCAGTTCCTCTCGGCTCCGTTCGACTACAGCACATCGACCTTCGACGCCATCTTCGGGGGCCTGAACACCGCCCCGGCGGGGACGACGCCGAACGGCAACCGCTCCCACGTCGCGGTCTGGGACCCGACGGCTGCGGGCGGCGTGGGCATGTACATGCTGGATCCGAACCCGCCCGCCGACGCCTTCCGCATCGGCTACGGCTACTGGATCTATCTGAAGAACTCAGTGGCCCTGGTCCAGGCGGGGACGGTGCCGGGCGCGGGCACCGTGCCGGTCTCACTGCACCCGTCGTGGAACCAGATCGGCGTCGCCAGTCCGAACCCGGCGGGGACACCCGTGTCGAGCCTGCTGTTCGACAACGGCGCGGGCGGGACCATCACCTTCGCGCAGGCCGTCGGCAGCCAGTACCACCTGGTGTCGCCGACCCTGTACCAGTACACGGCGGGCGTTTACCAGCCCATCACGCAGAGCGACGTGCTGCTGCCGTACCACGCCTACTGGATCAAGGTGTTCGCCGACGCGACTCTGGAAGAGCCGATCAAGTAACCCCGCCGACGGCTGGCCCTGCGGCGGAAGCGACTCGAGTCGCTTCCGCCGTTCTTTGTCTTCCCGGTGCTTTTCCTCCCAGGAACATCTTCGTGAAAAAAACGCTTGCACAAACCGCGCCGCCGTGATATAATCATCCCGTTGACCCGTGTGCCGTGCCCAGCCCGGCCCTGAAGACGATCACACCGGAGCCGTGGGCGACGAGAGGCCGCTCGCTTGCGAACACGCAGGCCGCTGCTTCCCCGCAGACCCACCGCCCAGAGAACCCAAGATTTCCCCAGCGATCTGCTGCCGCCTGCACCCGATCGTATCCAATTGACTCTCGCGCCTGACGTGCCGCACACAGCGTCGCCGCCTGCCGCCCGCCCCACCGCTGGGGAGTTGGCCGGCAGCCCCGCCCACTGCGGCGTCCCGTCCTGGAGGTTGTATCCGCTTGAAAGCACTGCGTTCTATCCGCTTCCTTGCCTTGTTGTCTACCCTTGCTCTTCTGTTCCCCGCCGCCTTCGTCGCCGGCTTGACCCAGGCCGCCCCCGCCGTCCGTCACGGCGGGGGTGTGGGCCAGGGCCTGGCCCTGCGCGCCGCGCTGCGCGGGCTGGCGATGCCTGCCGCCCACCCCCAGCCGTTCAGCGCCCTGGGCGTGCCGTCGAACGTGCGCCGCACCGACCGGGGACGTTTCGTCCCGGATTATCCTTCCCGGCCCTCGCAGATGCGCTCCAACGCGATCCGCAAGGCCAACGCCGCCGCGGCCACGATCGCCCAGGTGGATGAGGCGGTGCAGACGTTCGACGTGTTCAACCCCGCGCCCGGCTTCACGCCCACGCAGGGGCCGTCGCTGACGCCCAGGAACCTTGAGCCGGTCTGGACGGCGGACGAGACCATGCTGGTCTTCTCCTCCAACCGCACCGTGTCAGGCACGGCGGGTGCGCGCTATCACATCTGGGCCATCCCGGTGAACGGCGGGACGCCGGTCCAGCTCACGACGAGTGCGGGCCTGGCCGGTGGGGGCGAGTTCTTCCCGGCCCTGAGCGCCGGCAACAACGCGCAGCTTGCCTTCACGTCGGACGCTCAGACTCCGGGCACCCAGAACCTGTTCTCCATCCCGTTCGCGGCCACCACGGTCGATGTCGCCACGCAGCCGTCGCCGACCATCCGCACCGACGCCTTCGCGCTGGCCCAGGGCGGGACCGGCTTCAGCCAGGTCTTCCGTCCCACGTTCTCGGCCACGCGCTCTGACGAGATCATCTTCTCTGCCCTGAGCACGGCGGGCCAGTACGCGGGCCTCGACCACATCTTCTTCCTGTTCACCGGCACGGGCGGCTCGGACCCGAACAACCCGTCCCTGCCTGCCAAGCTGACGGACGGCCCTGGCGACGACACCGACCCGGCCTACTCCGCCGACGGCCAGCTCATCGCCTTCGCGTCCACGGCAACCAGCCTGTCGCCTGTGACGCAGCAGAGCGGCAGCCGCTTCGACCAGACGGCCCTGCTGACGGCCGGCCCCGATGCCGGCGGCAACCGCAGTCTGTTCCTGATCGGCGGCGGCGCGCGGACCGGCTTCGGCATCCCCACCAACGGCGGCAAGCCGGCCACCCTGGCCGGGACCGATAACTTCGGCCCCGCCTGGTCGTCGCTCAACGCCAACCAGTACACCAACCCCGCGCCCGGCGCGGAGTATCTCGCCTTCTCGCGCGGGGCCGGCCCGACCGCGCCGCACGACATCTACTACCTCCAGGTCCTGCGGAACATCCAGTCCGGCGGCGAGACGGGCAAGTCGAACGAGGCGGCGACCACGCCGGTCCCGGCCCTGACGCCCATCTACCAGGTCAACGCGGGCGGCCCCGCCGTCACCGACCAGCGTTTCCCCGCCGCCAACTACACGGCGGATCAGGCCTCGCCGGGCGCAGCCGGCAACTACTACTTCATCGGCGGCACCGCCGACGTGCCTAATCCGCCGCCGGCCACCAACACCTTTAACGACTCGCAGGCGCCGCCCGCTATCTACAACACCGACCGCTCGGGCACGTTCAGCTATACGTTCGGGGGCCTGACTCCGACCGCCCCGTACATCGTCCGCCTGCATCTGTCCGACCCGAAGAACGCCTTGCCCGGCAAGCGCGTCTTCAATGTCAGCATCAACGGCAACCAGACCCAGACGGTCGACATCGTCCAGCTCGCCCAGTCCGCGCCCAGCCGCTTGCAGGGCCTGGTCACCGATGTCACGTCGGGCCAGCCCGTGCCGCTCGCGGGCGCCACCATCACGGTGACGGACCAGACAGGTGCGCCCGTCCAGACCACGCCCTCGCCCCTGGTGACCACGGCCAACAACGCGGCGACCAATTACGACACGACCGTCCCGCAGGGCACCTACACGGTGACGGTGACTGCGCCTGGCTTCCCGTCCGAGTCGCAGGTCGTCAACATCCAGAGCGGCAGCACCGCCCGCGCCGACTTCGCGCTGAACTCGGCCACGGGGACGCTCAAAGTCACCGCCGCCGACACCAACAAGGCCTTCGCGACCGGCGCGACGGTCAGTGTCACCGACCAGGCCACGGGCGTTTCCGTCGTCACGCCGCCCGGCGTCATCGGAATGGACGGCACATTTACGGCGACCGTGCCGGTCGGCTCCTATGACGTCACGGTCACGCCGCCTTCCGGCGCAAACCTCGGCGTCATGACGCAGCAAACGACCGTCACCGCCGCCAACACGGCTACGAGTCCCGACGTGGTGCCCTTTGTGCTGCAAACCGGCCCGACCGTCGGCTCCATCGGCGGCCTGATCACCGACTCGGTCAGCAAGCTCCCTTTGGCCGGGGTGACGGTCCGCCTCCTCAAGGCGGGCGCAACGGCGACCGCCGGGCCGGTGACGGTCGCCATCCTGACGACATCGGCGACCTCTTCCGCCTCGCCCGCCGCCCCCGATGGTGACGGCGCTTTAGTCAACTACATCGGCAGGGTGACGGTAGGCACCTACACCGCGCAGTTCAGCGCGCCGGGCTACGCAACGCAGACGCAGGCCGTCACCATCGGCCCCACCACGGCCGTCGCGCCCGCAGTGTCCACGAACTTCGTGCGGGCCGACAAGGCGCTGGTCAGTTCCGCGCCGGTATTGGGGCAAAACACGGCGGTGACGCTGGACATCAGCGCCTTCGTCAACACGTTCACGCAGACGGACAACAAGGGCGTCACGACTGTCCCCAAGGGCGTGATCCGGGTGAGCTTCGCGCCCGCCCCGAATGGCGGCGACCCGCCCATCGTGCAGGGCATCGAGGTTCTGGCGAGCAACGACCCCGCCACGAGCAGCGGGCTGGGCGGCGACAGCGGCACGTCCGCCAACCTGGCTCCGGTCCTGAGCGCTATCGGCGGGGACGGCTTAGTCACGCTCAACTACACGGTTTCGAGCGGCACCCCGTCGTTCTATAACATCTACCGCACCACGTCCGGGTCGGGTGCCGAGGGCACGACGCCCTACAAGACGGGCGTGACCGATACGACCTTTGTGGACAAGAACGTCACCGACGGGACGGAATACTTCTACCAGGTCACGGCGGTTTTCCAGGAGACCATGGCGGTGGAAGGTCCGCAGCCGGACGGCACGACGAATGCCGCCATCAAGCTGAACACTGACGACAACGCGGGCCAGACCAGCATGGGCGGCAACCTGTACGACGACATTTACCCCACCTGGTCCCCGTTCCGGTCCATCTTCAGCATCGCCTACTCGTCCAACCGCTCCGTGACCTACAACGACCCCGCCACGGGCCTGCCGTCCGAGACGGCCATCTCGCTGCCGCACGGGGCGAATGTCGGCGGCGGCGGGGTCGTCGGCCCGACATACGAGGGCATCTTCGAGTCCCAGGTGCTGAACCTGGACCCGCCGACCCTCGTCCCCTACAACGGCAACGAGGTGCTGCACGTCACCGACGCCAACGGCGTCACCAGCCGGGCGGGCCTGACGCCGGGCCGGCCCGTCACCGTCACCGTCCGCCTGAGCAGCCGCGAGGCCGGCGTGGACCCGGACAACGTCTACCTCCAGGCCAAAGACCCCGACAGCAAGTACCAGGACGCCCAGCGGCAGGAGCACAAGGTCTTCGCCAAGGACCAGCAGTTCGACTTCCAGGCCAACAACCCGAATCTGAACACGCCCGACAGCGGCTCTTCGACGCAGCTCCTCAACGGCGGCGGCTACAGCGGCTTTAACTTCCTGGGCGGCTTCCGCTACAGCCAGCGCGGCTCAGTGGGCGGCCTGGAAACGGACTCGGGCGGCAATGGCGGCAACCCCGGCGACACGATCGGCGTCGGCACCGTCCCGGTCGCCAACCAGAACACCACCAACCCGGTCACGACCGGCGACGACGGCAAGCCGTTCCTGGACGCCAACGGCAACCCCAAGCCCGCGCCGGGCTTCGACCCCAGCGTGTTCATCCCGTGGGGGCCGGAATACGAGTGTCAGGTCGTCAACCCGCAGTTCGCCTCCAACCCCATCGGCAGCGCGGGGGACACGAATCCCAACGACTACACCAACCCGTACTACCTGGCGGGTGTGGACGACCAGCGTGCTTTCAGTGGCTTCCCCGCGCCGGGAGTCTTCCGCGGTTTGGTCGAGATCTTCAGCTTCACCCAGGATGCGAAGGGCGTGTTCCACACGTCCGAGACGCCCGTCGGCGGCGCGACGATCACCCTCACGGACGCCCGGACCGGCCAGCCCGTTGCCACCACGCCCTCGCCGCTGGTCACGACGGCCAACCCCACGTTCGCCTCTGACGGTGTCACGCCCCTGTACAACTTCACGACGCCGCTGCCGCCCGGCACCTATACCATCACGATCACCAAGCCGGGCGTCATCACCCGCATCCAGACTGTGACCGTCAGCGAGCGCCAGACCACCACGGAAACGTTCAACGTCGATCCCTCGTTCGCGGGCGGGCCGACCGTGGAGGACTACTCCTTCTTCTTCGGGGGACGGTTCAGCAACACCACCTCGAACGGCCACCTGCCACGGCCTACGGCCAACTTCACCGGCACGACGACGACCACGACGTTCAATAACACCACCGGCATGGAGGTGACGAAGAAGACCACGACCTTCCACCCCGCCGAGTGGCTGAAGATGACGCGCCTGCCGGACGCCCAGCAGGACGGGCAGGGCGGGGCGCTGTACTCGGTAACCTGGACGCCGCCGACCTCGGGCAGCGACTTCTACCTGGACGTGATCGCCTACGACAAGGCCCAGTTCCCCAACCTCGCCAACGGGACCTCCAGCTTCAGCGGCGAGCGGGGCAACTTCCGCATCTACGACAACGTCTGGGGTTTCAGCACCCAGCGCGACATCGGCAACAACGACATCCTGGTCGTCAGCGACTACGCGCTGGGCCAGAAGTTCGCCGCCACCACCTTCGGCGGCCAGAACAGCCTGGTCAACCTGGTGCCCAAGTTCTACGGGGCCGAGTCCTACCTGACCGACATTGACACCAGCATCCTGCCCAACGCCGTGGACCTCCAGGCTAACATCGCCGGGCGCAAGTATCCCATCGAAGAGACGCTGCCGATGATCTCGCTGACCGGCCAGTTCGGCAACGGCGGCAGCACCCAGACCTCATCCTATGGGAACACGAATGTCCTGAATGGCCTGGGCGTCGGCTCCTACGACGACGTCAACATCGACGACCTGGGCCGCATCGACGGCGTCCCCGCCGTCGCCTCGCAGCAGTACAGCATCTGGCGCGTCCTGGCACGCGGACCCGTCCCTGCTTCCGTCTATCAGCAGTACGAGCCGACGTTTACGACCCAGCCCGCCGTCAACGACACCACGGTCACGCCCACCATCGCCTTCCCCGCGGGCAAGGTGCCGAACGCCAACCGGTGCATCATCTGGCTGTCGCCGTTCGCCGGCGACCTGCTGGTCGGGCCGGGCACGATCACCGACCCGGCCACGCAGGCCAACCTCCGCGCCTTCGTCACGGCAGGCGGCCGCCTGTTTATGACCGGCCAGGACGTCGGCTCGGCCCTGACGCAGGGGGGGGCGACCAACAATGCGGCCGGCGGCTTCCTGGTCGACGTGCTCGGCGCAAGCCTGGTCACGCCGAACAAGGGCACCTTCAACGCGCAGGGCGGCGGAGACATCGCCAACAACCGCATCTCCAACGTCGCCTTTTACGACGGCGAAAACCGGATGAATTTCTATGAGCTGGGAGCCGACGACATCTTCCACTTCACGGCCCCCTATCAGCGGCCGCTGCTGCTCGGCAACGACATCGGCGAGAACTTCTTCACCGACCAGATCGGCGTCGATGGTGCCCGCTTCCCTGTCTGGCGCACGGATGGCTCTCTGGACCAGCTCGGGCCGTATGCCCAGCCCTTCGCGCCCGGCGGGCGCGGCAGCTCCGGCGGCTCCGCCACGGACCGCAACAACTCGGTCCTGGGCCAGATCGACACGATCAAGCCCGCCGGGACCAACGTCCACGCCGACCTGACCCTGGCCCCGTACACGAACACCATCCCAGGCGTCCCCATCGGCGACCCCAACGCGGCCTCTTCACCGGGCGGCATCGGTCTGGTCTACTACGACAACCCGGTCACGGCGGCGGGCGGCACGGGCGCGAAAGTCGTCTACTCCGCCTTCGGCCTGGAGGCACTGAGCACCGACTACTACGGGCGGTACGTGACGGCCTTCAACATCAACACCAAGTTCTACCTGCCGCGCAACCAGCGCCAGGACGTCCTGCACAACATCGTCTGCTACCTGCGGACGGGCACGGTGCAGGGCACGGTGAAGGCCACGGCGGGCAACACCAGCCCCGGTGCGGGCGTGCCCGGTGCGACGGTGTACCTGATCTCCAACACGCCCGGCCTGAAGATTCCCGGTCGCGGCACCTTCAGCGGCGTCACCGATTCGTCGGGTGCCTTCCGCATCCAGGGCGTCGAGCCGGGGACCTACACCCTGGCTGCCTATGCCCAGGGCTTTACACGGGCCGTCTCGAACGCCACCCAGACCTTCACGGTCGAGGGCGACGCGCTCCAATCGGCCAGCGTGACGCTGACGGCAACCACGCCCGGCAGTCTGTCCGGCACGGTCACGGACCCGCAGGGTAACCTGATCGCCGGGGCGACCGTGACCTTCGTCCCCGCCAACGGCGGCCAGACGCTCACGGCCACGACAGACGCCAACGGTCGGTACACGGTCTCGAACGCGCCGCCCGGCACCTACACCGGCTCGGCCGCCGACCAGCCCGGCTTCGGGCCGTCCAAGACACAGACCGTGACGGTCACGAGCGGGGGGGCCACGACGGCCAACTTCGTGCTGCTGGCGGGTGCCGGCTCGATCACCGGGCGTGTCCTGGCGCAGGCCACGAACGCGCCGATCAGCGGGGCTACCGTTTACGTCACGACCGGCAGCCCGACCGCCGTGGTCGCGACCGCCGTGACCGACGCGACGGGCACCTACACGATCACCATCGGGGCCGGCTCTTACACGCTCACGGCTGCGGCGGCTGGGTTCAGCAACAGCCCGCCGACCCCCGCCGTGGTTTCGGGCGGCGCACCGACGGTGGAACCGGACATCCTGCTCGGTCCGGCTACGGCGGGCAGCCTGGGCGGCCTGGTCACCACAGCGGGCAGCACGACGCCGCTTGCGGGCATCAGCCTGACCATCACCAATACGGGCACCGGCATCGCCGTCTCGCCCGCGCCCATCACGACGGGTGCGTCGACAACGGCCCCCGCGCCGGACGGTGGGCAGATCAACTACGGCCCGGTCTCGCTCCTGCCGGGCACTTACACCGTCACGGCCACGAAGAGCGGCGTCACCACGGCCCCGCAGACGGTTACGGTCACGGCGAACGCGTTCACGCGGGTGGACTTCAGCGGCGTCAACGGCTTGGCCTCCGTCCACACCTTCGGGGCGGGCCTGAACTTCCTGTCGCTGCCCTATGACTATTCGGGTCAGACCTTCGACAGCCTGTTCGGGACCTTGAACACGTCCCCGGCGGGGACGGCCCCCAACGGCAACCGCTCCCATGTCGCCGTCTGGGACCCGACGGTCGGCATCTACGCCGTCGAACCGACTGCGCCCGCAGACGCGCCCCATCTCGGCGTCGGCGAATGGGTCTACTTCAAGAGCGCGGTGGGCATCAACCTGACCGGCACGACGCCGACCGGGTCGGTCGGGGTCGCCCTGCACCCGTCCTGGAACCAGCTCGGGGTTCCGACCTTGAAGGGCGTTCTGATCTCGGCCCTGAAGTTCGACATGGGCGGCGGCAACGTCCTGTCGTTTGCCGACGCCACCGGCAGCGCCAACCACGTGGTCTCGCCGACGCTGTACCGCTATGACGGCACGGCCTATCAGGCGGTCTCGGCCACTGACACGCTCCAGCCCTGGCAAGCTTATTGGATCAAGGTCTTCGCGGATACGACCGTGCGTGTCCCGACCGGCCAGTAGCCGAAGCAACCAGTAGCCGAGGCAAGAGGGGGGCGGGTTCTTCACGCCTCCCCCCATGCCGCAACGCAACCACCAGCATCAGCCGACACCGTCGTCTTCGGTGTGGAAGGACTCTCACGCATTGAAACAGATGAAACAGCATCCCGGCGCGCAGGCCCTCAGCCTTCTGCTCTCGTTCCTGATGGCCCTACCCGTGCTGGCACTGCTCCTGCTGCCCGGCCAACCCGCGCGGGCGCAGGGCCTCGCCGGGAGGCAGCCGACCTGGGCGGTGCTGGACTTCGCCAACCCTTCAGGCTACGGCAGCACCGATGTCGGGCGGCTGGCCGCCGACTCGTTCGTGGTGGAGCTGGCGAAGCTGAACCGCTACGCCGTGCTCCCCCGGCAGGACCTGCTGAACGGCATCCAATCGGAGGGCCTGACGCCGCCGCTGAACCTGACCAGCATCCAGCGCCTGGGGCAGGGCCTGGGCGTGGACGCCATGGTGGCGGGCGAGATCGCCTCGGTCTCGTTCTCCCGCGACCGTAGGCAGGCCAAGGTCAGCCTGGTCCTGCGCGTGATTGACCCGCGCTCGGGCTTCCTGCTGAACGGCGCATTGGCCGAGGGGCTGTCCAACCCGCGCCCCATCCCGGTCAATGATGAGGAGCAGTTGGTCAACGAGGCGTTCGCCAACGCGGCGTTCAACGCCGTCAAGCAGATCAGCAAGTTCAACCTGCCCGTCGCCACCGTGCTGCTGTCGGGTGACAGCGGGCTGAACGGCGGCTCTACCAGTGTCGAGGTCAACAAAGGCTCACGGGACGGCATGTACCCGAACCTGGAGATGCTGGTGACCCGCAACGGCGTCATCACGGGCCGCATCCGCATCAACGAGGTGACCAACAACGACTCCAACGCCACCGTCACGGACCTGGGCATCGGCATCAAGCCCGAGGACCGCGCCACGGCGATCTACCACCTGCCCGGCTATACCATAGACAAGCATGTCGGCTCGTTCCAGACCGCGAGTTCCGCCGATGTGGCCGTGGATACGCCTTCGTCCGGGACGAAGCGGAACGCCTTCAGCGGGGTAGGGGGCATCCTCGTCGCGCTGCTGGCCGGCTTCCTTCTCTATTCCGCCGTCCGGACGGGGCACAAAGATCGGTCGCTCGGCGGGGCGGCGGTCCAGGCGGCGAGCGCGGTCGCGGGTCGTGCGTCCGATCTGGGCGGGTCCCTGACTTCGGTCCCGGTCGGCATCACCATCCCGCCCACGCAGTACATCCCGGTCGCCGTCCGTATCACGTCCGACACGGGCAACATCAACTACAACAACTTCCTCGAATACCACGTCTACCGCAGCGACTTCCCGCTTTCCCTCAGCAGCGTCAACGCCCTGCCCGGCGCGGTCACCGTGACGATCCAGCAGAGCCAGAGCAACAACCAGAACGGCGGCGGCTCGGCCCAGGTTACGGATGCCCAGGCCCGGTCCGGCTTCGGCCAGGTCCCCCTGCTCGTCCAGGGCGGCCACAGCCAGCTCACGATCTTCGACGACCCCAACGACAAGTCGAGCATCGTCGCCTCCAAGCCGACCCCGGCCGACAGTTCCACCCTGGTCACCGTCAGCGACATCCCCGCGGCGGTCACGGCCGGCGGCGTCACAACCTTGGGTACCATCCCCGGCACGGGCCTCCAGTTCGGCCAGCGCGTCTCGTACTCGGTTGAGGGGCTTTACATCCAGCCGTCGACGTTCATCAACAGCGGCGGGATCAACCCCGGCACATCCGGCAATGCGGGCAGTACCAACACGAACAATAATAACAACAACAACAACAACAATAACAACGGCGGCCAGAACAACAACAACGGCTCCGCGACGGGCACCAGCGGCCACGGGATCACCTATCAGCTCACCGGCCAGCGCGTCACCAATCCGGTGACGCTGATCGAGCCGGTGCACCCGCTGGGCAACTCGGTGACGGGCACGAGCCTGTCCAACGTCAACGTGACCGTGCCTTCGACGCGCGGCGGCAACGACTACATCCTCCAGATCAGCACCGATCCGGGCTTCTCCAATGTCCAGACCTATAGCGCCGCGCCGGGTGCTTACAGCGCCTCGCCGACCAACCCGACCAACCAGGGCGTGACGCTCTCGACTGCTACCGGCTCCGCCGTCGTCTTCAACAACATCAACCTGACCACGGCCTTCCCGAACGGTACGGTGTTCTTTTACCGGGTGGGCGCACGGGACAGCGCCAACGGCACGGACAACAACCCGTACATCTTCAGCGACCCGCTCGCGCTCATCCTGAACGGCAATGCCGGCGTGAGCGGCCTGGTCCGCGCCCTTCGCAGCGGCGCAGCAGCGCGGCACCGTAGCCGCTTCTAGCCGCCGAGACACTCGGACGCACACATGAGGAACCCGACAATGAAACTTGACCGCAGCCGTGTGCTGCCCCGCCGCCCTCTGGCTTGCCGTCCCCTAGCATTGGGGATGGCCGCCGCCTTGCTCTGTTCGCCCGTCGGCGGCCTGCTCGCTCCCGTCTGTGCGCAGGCCCCCGCGCCGCCCGTCGCCCAGGCGGCTCCGCCGGCCGTCGCCCCCGCGCCGCCCGTCGCCCAGGTCGCCCCGGCACCGCCTTCGGACAACTCGAACGCCGGCGCGGGTATCCGTATCCCGACCGCTCCTGTCGAGACGGGCCCGATCCGCACGATCCTGCTGTTCCCGTTCGCCAACGCCATCCCCGCTGCGGACACCTCGGGGGGCTTCAGCCCGGACATCGTGGGTGCGCGCGTCGAGGATGCCGTCAAGCTGAAGCTGAACGTCATCGGGCGCTTCAAGGCCAACTCTTTCTCCCCGGCGCTGCCGCAGATCCAGCGCGCCTTGCAGGAGGCGCGGGTCGAAGGCCTGAGCGAGAACGATCTGGTCCCCCCGTATGATGATGCCCAGAAGGGCCAAAAGATCGCCGCCCAGGTCGGCACCGACGGCTACCTGCTCGGCACCATCGAGTCCCTTCGGATCGACCCGGCGACGCGCAACGTTACGCTGACGGTCGCCGCCACCCTCCGCAACTCCGTTACGGGCGGCGCGGCCAAGGTGGTCGGCGTCACCGGCCACGGCATCTCTTACAATGCCACCGACGACCCGGACAGCCTGCTGCAAGAGGCCATCAACGACGTCGCCGGCCACATCGTCTCCGCGCTTGATGCCGGTGCCCCGCATACGGAGCAGTTGACGCCCGTGCGGAAGCAGAGCGAGCACCGTCGCGGCGGGGGCGGCTTCCTGGTCGGCCTGCTGCTGCTCAGTGCCATCGGCATCGCCATCGGGGCATCCCATCACGGCGGCGGGGGTGGGGGCGGTGGCGGCACCACGACCATTGCGCCTACCACCGGCACGTCCCTCCCTCCCGCCCCGCCTACCGGGATCATCGGCACCACGAGCGGGCCGCCCGGCCCGCCGGTCGTCCCATGAGCCTCCGCCGGGAGT
>JAABUV010000371.1_pt1 | contig 68429 bp, 83 predicted proteins | sample 5559971 | NCBI WGS metagenome assembly JAABUV01 (sample SAMN10711881, study PRJNA513362) | rock metagenome | isolation source: Antarctica rocks | place: Antarctica: Victoria Land, Knobhead nord | collected 2015-12-19 | reverse complement strand
TCTCGCGCGTCGTCGATGCCCCTAGCTTACGCTCCGACTGCGCACCGCCCAACGCTCTCAGGCCGCCTGACGCAGCGCCCTGTCAGACTGACTCGCGAGCATGCACGCTGTGTAGGCCGCAGTGCGCGCCATCCCCCATTGCCGCTGCTCAAGTCTCTCGCCCGCTGGCTCGGCCAGCGGCAGCATGGTTGCCCGCTGCGCATGGCGACAGGGCGAACCGCCTCTGCGATGGCGAGGTTGCCGCCCGGGCGCGGCGCCTGCGCTGCCGCGCGCTCCCGCTCGCAGATATACGGCAGCCGCGGCAGCACCAGGCCGTACAGCAGCAGGCACGCCAGCACGAAGAAGGCCGCTACGCCAAAGTAGGCTGCCGCGGCTATGCGCAAGCCCTGCCAGCACCCCGGCAGTCAGCGAGATCAGAACCGAACCAGGGCTATTCGTAAGGCAGCCCATGTTGTAGCAGTGGCCTTCGACCTACCTGCTAGTGGGCAGCAGCGCACTCTCTCCATGCAGGCGCTCTGCACATTCCATGACCCAACGATTATTTTGAATGGGCACATGCTAGATGCAGGTGACTGTAGACGGCTGTACTCACCACGCGCAGCACCACACGATGCACAGTCGGGCGCTCCATGCAATCAAGGACCCAAAGCCACAATTCACTGCGCGCGCGCCTCGTGCGAGTCGTTGTAGGCGGCCTTGGTGACCACGCGCAGCAGCGACACCAGGATGCCCGACGTCGCGGTGCCGGTCACCAGCGCCTGCGCCGCGCAGCCCCGCGCGCAGTGACGCGCTGTGCACCAAATGCCCTATCCTACGGGCCTGGTGCCACGCAGCCCGGCCGCCACATGCGCGGCTTGCATGCAGCTTGTTACATGGGTTACGCAAGCAGCCAGCCTTGCAGAGCCTTGCGCGGTCAGCGCCAGGGTGCCAAAGTACCCAGGCCGGCAGCCAAGCTGCAGCACTCCGGCCACGGCTCCTCGCTCTCACAACGCCTTCGCCGCGCCGCGCACATCGTACAAGCCATAGTGGAGCGCGCGCCTCCACAACGTGGGGCCCCAGCATGGCCGCCGAGCCAAACAGGCCGCCCTGGCCCAAGCCGTCGCACACGCCCGCCACCGCCAGCAGGCAGCACACGGCTGCCAGGCTGCCGACGCTGCCCTGGCCGCGCGTTCCCGCGTCTATCTGCGCCCAGCACAGGCCCACCCAGCAGGTCAGCCGCGCTGGAGTCTTGCCCCAGGTAGACGCGCACGGCAGCGCGTGGCTGCCGGACTGCGGGTGCTGACCTGCCTGTTGGTCCCTGCACACATGCCCGTGTAGCACAAGCCTTTGGTGCAGCCGGTGTGTACGTCAGGGCTCAGGCCTCACTGCTTGTTGCTGCAGGATACCTCTTTAAACCCAGAACACCCCTGTAGTCAAAAGCAAATCTGCAGATCAGGCCACAGAGGCAGTTTGCTGCTGCTGCCAGAGCGGGTGCGTGCCAGACTGAGTCAAAGCCGCAGCTCAGGTCAAAGGTGCACGCAAACCCACTCGTAGAAACAGTCTGCAGTTCCAGTGGAAGCCCCACGTCGCTGCGAGGCAGGGCGCATGCAAGCGAAGGCGGCACCAGCGGCACGGCCAAGACCGCCAGGAAGAACGCGCTGAAGGAGGTCAGCACGCGCACGCGCGTCCTGCTGTGGCTGTGCAGCGCCGTGACCAGCACCAGCGTGAAGAAGGCAAGCGGCAGGTAGCACACGGTGAACAGCCGGTCTGTATGCATCCCCTGCGCACGCCAGCTAACAAGTTACAACGAGCACTGCGAGTGCCTGAAGGATTCTTGTTGCTCCTGCGCACCGGATACAGGTTCCCAAAGTAGTCCACCGCGGTGATGAACGCATTCCTGGGTGACCGCACAGGTCGTTAGGCGTGCTGGCTGCCTTCAGCTTCAGGCAAGCACGCTGGAACGCAGACTCACCAAGGGAGGAGGACTGCGTTGCCGCAGAGGAAGTATATGGCGACCGCTGTGCGGAGCCCCGCCTGCCGCTGTGCCAAGAGCACTCCTGCCAGTCAGCTCTGTGCGAAGCCTCGGTCTGCACCCAACAGCACGACTGTCGGTCTGTACCTTGTGGTTACATCTGGTTGTGCTTGTTTCCACTTCTGCACTCTTGAAGCTCTGAGCTTCTGCGCTCCTCTTGAGCGCAGCAAAGCCATGGCCCATGCTCACTCAGGCCGTTCTCAACTGGGCCAGGGCACCTCCTCTGGACCTGGTCGAGTGCATGGTCATACTGACTTACTTTACATCAACTGTAGTGTTCCCATGAGCAACTACACCGACAAGCGAGCTTGCAATTGCTTAAGCACCCTGCCCAACATGCCTATTCTGGCTTTGAATTGCCCCGTGACTGTGACCTGGAGCCGTCCTATTGCACATCAACATCAACCACCAAGCAGCACGCACACATCGCCTGACCTGCAGGCAAGTGTGCAGCTTGGCCATGAAAAGATGCAGCACAGCAACCAGGCCTGCCTCTCAACTGGGCGAGAGCGCAGCGCGGCTCTTGCGGGCGCTCACGGACTGTAACGCTGGCAGGTCTCTCCAGGCACTCTGGCAGCAGCAGCAGCTCGTGGCAGGGCTCGCAGCAGTCCCCGGGCAGAGTCGCAAGGGGTAGAGCTTCTGCGCCCCACGGCGCAGGGGGGGGGCCCACCGGAGCAGGAGCTCACGGCTTGTAGTGCTGGCGGGGGTCGCCAGGCATTGCCGCAGGGTCAGGTTTTTGGCCCCATTTCACATTCGCAAATGTGTCTTTCATGTCGCCCTCAACCTGCTGCGCAAAGCTCTGCGTGCCCTCCGGGTCCGCGCCGGGCGGCCCTGCGCGGCCCGGGCACAGGCCCCTGTAAGCAGCTGGCCTGAGCAGCCTGGCAGCAGGGCGCGGCTCAGGCAGCTCCAGTGCCTGTGCGTGCCCATCTGCAGACGCCCGGCCTCCTCCCCAAGTTGCCATACTGTGCAATGCAGATTACAGACAGGTACAAAAGGATCACGGACATGGCCACAGGACGGTGGCGGGCGCACCAGGCGGCGGGCCCTCGGGTGGGCCGGAGCCCTTGTGGGTGGCCGCGCGCATCTCGGGCGGCTCGGGCGGCTGCACGAGCGTGCCCGAGAACTCGTGCGAGCGCGCCTCCTCCTCCTCCTTGGACGGCGTCGACAGGCCCTCATAGAGCGGGATGTTGGCCTTGGGCAGCCCCGCCGGCTTGCGCGTGTCCGGCGGCGCCGCCCCGCTCGCCTGCTTGTCGGCCGCGGGCTCGACGCTGCGCGGCTGCTCTTTGCTGCGCGGCCAGGACCCCCATGTCTGCACACTCGTTCTGCAGATTGCTGGCCTGGGCAACCTGGCCGCCTTGCAACTTTGCAACCGCGCCGCGTTCCTGCCAAGGTGACTGCAAGGCGCCAGTGGATACATGAAAGACGCCAACAGGTCTGCAGGGACTGTCCACACCAAGCGCAGTGCAGTGCTTAGCTCGCTTGGTGCACTTCAGTCGCTCCCTGCTACTCAGCTCCAGGCCGCAGCAGATTACAACCTTACAGCTTTCAGGCTCAACCGCGCCACATCGCTCCATAAATCGAATACCAGGCGCACCCGCCGTCCAGACCGGGGCCAGAGCTCGCCGCGTCTGGGGTCACCTGCGCCAGCCAAGCGCTTGACATACCCGCCCAGACGCGCCCCGCACCCATTGCTCAGCACTGAAGCCTTGCCAAGGCGGGGCCACGACAACCGCTTGTCAAAGTGGCAGAGCAAACCTATGAGGAGCACCTCATTCTTGTAAAAGTAGCCAGGCGTGGTGTCAGTGGTGTCCTTCAAGCCCACTCTGCTGTCTGTGTTATCGGTGAGGGTGCCCTCAGTGTTCTGGGGGTCTTCTTCGTGCTTGCCTGCGTCCGAGAGACAACAACACACATGTGTCAGGTTGCAAGGCACGCGTCTGACTCCTGCTACCCTGTCCACGCCTCGCAACCCACTCAAACTTGCCGCTCAGTCAAAGCAAGGTGTGTGTACACGCACAAGCACGAGCGGGCTGCAGACCTTCGGGCGCGACTTTGTCCTGACAGCTGGCTGTGCTTGTCTGTACTGCCCTCTGCAGCGTGCCTCCTCGTGCCCTGGCAAGGCCCTGCAGCGCAGCCTGCCTGAGCATCGCGGCGCCTTTGGGACTTGACCGATCTGCTGCACCGCTGCTGCGTGAGAGCTTCCAGCAGCTTTCCTATGCGCTGACAGCGTCGGCGCTCAGCAGTGCTGTGGCCTAGTCTTCATTCTATGAGCGAGGTCATGATGCATGTCCACATCCGCCTGCTCCCCTCTTCTTGTTCTTCCTCCGTACATGCAAAAGGTCTCCTGGGAGGAGAGCCAACCACACTGTGACAGGCACTGCAGCTAGCAGGTGCTGACATCCATCTCCACAGTGGTGCAACACTGATATGATCTGAGTGACCACCACTTTGCACACAAGCTATTACATGTTGCCGTGCAAGTACAGCAGCGTGTGCTTGTAAACCACAAAGCGCGGGCACAGCAGGCTCGGCCGGGCTGAGGCACGCCGCGCTCCCAGCGCGGGGCGCCGCCTGCATCACCTCGCCTGCACAAACTCGCGGCAAAAGTCCTGTAGCAGCGGCACCACGCGCGCCGACACGTGCGGCATCCTGCCGGCCCGCACAGCTCACCTCCTCCTTTCCCAACACGGTACGGTTTTCCAGCAGCGGGCGTGCTGCCACCGTGGCTGGCAGCGCGAGGCACGCCCCTGGCGCATGCATGCGCTGGCAATCCTGCGGAATGCACGCTGACACACAACACGTGCAAGTCCCACCCCGGGTGGGCCACCCGCTCCTGCTAGGTACTGTGTGGGTGCACGATCATGCTAAGTATGCAACGTTTACATGCAGATTTCAAGGTGCGGGCACCACGGCACTTCTCAGGAGCCGCGCGCCTGTAGGTCACGACCGCGTATGTGGGCAGGCCCGTGGGGCCCTTGTCCAGCGCGCACAGCGCGGCGCCCTCGCTGAACTCGGGCGCCAGGCCCAGGGAGCCGCGGCCGTACACCAGCGGCGGGTGGTGGCGGTGCACCTGCGTATGCGAGAGAGGGGCTCAAGGGCGAGCCAACGCTGCGCAAGCTCCCACGCAGCGTTTGCTCATGCCCTGCGCATGGCCAGGCTATAAAGCCCAGCTCGGCTGAGCTGCGGAGCACGAAAAGGTAGCTAATGGTGGCCAGCCTCGCCAGCGCCGCGTGAGGCACCTCAGGGGCGCTGGCGAGCTGCGTTTGCTCGTCTGCTCTGCCCCGCAGCAAGCCTAACCATGCAAGCACCGGACGCTGACGGCAAGTACACAAGGGGGGGAGGACAAGGGCAAGCGGCTCTGCGCATCTGTCAAGGGCCTGGCCACCTGAAAGCGGGGTGTGCACAGGTCAGTAGCAGGGCTGCAACCCACCTCAAAGCGCTGGCCCTCTATCACCATCCCGGCCTGTATCGCTTTGTCGCGGTTCCCAACAGCGGCAGCCAGGGCAGGCAGCTCGTTCGGCCTCACCTGCACCGAGTGCACGTCGTCAACGTCCTGCTTGCGTGCCCAACTTTGAAACATAAGAAACGGAGGACGCGGTAGCACTGCCAGCCCAAGCTGCGAGCACTGGCTGTAAGGCAGCACACGCCGGCGTTTCAGAGCTGACAAGCTCTGAGCCTGGGCCTCACCGGAAACGAAGAATACAGCACGCGGCCGCTGTTGTCAAAGATGAGGATCCGTGAGCAGTCACCCAACACCTTCTTGGCTCCCAGGGCGACGCGATCTGCGCTGACGCTTCCATCGGCGCGCATGCCTGTCCACTGTGGCAGGCCTGCCAGCGCATGCAGCGCAAGCACGGGCTGTTGGTGCAGCGCGGTAGTGCTGCAGCCCAGGTGGAAGCAGGTATGGCTGCAGACCCGCACTGCGCCTCAGCACAATCAGACTTCAAGATGTACACTCGGCCCAAGCCTAGTGCCCAAGCAGAGTGACACCACCTTCTCTGCTGCTGATGATGCTGCAGTCTCCCTTCACCGAAACTACACAGCGCGCTCACATGCCTGCATGCATGAAGCGCTGGTCTATCAAGCGAAGGCTAATGATATATTCAAAATTAATCTATTTTGCATTAAAGGAAAATAGGCTGGCTTGCAGGCCTGACCTCTGTGCAGCATACTCCATTGGAGTAACTCCAAGCAGCGACTGCACACCTCGGGTGTTGTATTCTGTAGAACAAGCGCTGCGTAGCTCTCTTCCGCACGCGCTGGTTTGTTGTTTACAGCACACAGACGCGCTGCTTCGAGGCATGTTCGTGAACTGTCTGCGGCCTGGGCTCGCGTGCCCAGCATGTGGCAGGCCCAGGAGTGACAGCAGAGTCGTTGCCCTGCGGTCAGACCCGGGCGGCAAGGCAAACAGGAAGCCTGCCCCAGACTCCAAGCGTGCGCGCTTGCGAACAGCAAAGCGGGGGTGCGAGTGCTACTTGAGTAGCTCTTCTTTGCTGCGCGGCAGCACGCAGCGTGCGGTGCGTGAAATGGCACACGCCTGCTCGCAGGCCAGGAGGCTTCGACCCATTCCGGCTCACAGATGATCCCAGCCGCTATGCGCTTCTAAGGTAAGCTCACGCACTAGCGCCAGGCCAGCCTTGTCGTCCTGCATGCCAACCTGCTGATTCCAAGCTGGCTAGCGCCGTTGTGGCGCGCTGCGGGTCGCTGGGAGCGCACCGTGCTGCGCTCCTAGGCCTTGCCTACATCCTTTAGTGACCTGCCACCCCGGGGTCACGTTCTGCACGCAGCTTGCGCTGCACTCTGCTTCAGGTGCACTCTCTTTGTCACCACACAGGTCTGCTTGTCGGCAGAGGAGCGGCGCTGTCGGCCCGCGTTCGAGCTGTCAGCGTCGCTGAGCGCCGCCCGCGTGCGCGCAGGGAGGCCGAGGTGCTGCATGCGCGCTGGGCTATGCTGGGCGTGGTCGGGCTGGTGGTGCCGGACCTGGTCGGCGGGCCGCTGTACCTGCTGCCGGACCTGGCGTCGCTGCCGCTGCTGACCTTCACGATCCAGGCGGTGGTCGCGCTGGGCGCGCTGGAGGTCTACCGCGGCGCACGTCGCCTGGAGGTGCGTGCAGGTTCACAGCTTGGCTCGCACCTCTGTCTTGGCTCTTAAGTGGCTGGCTGGCGGCCCCGGCCACGCCCGCGCCCGCCGAGCGTCGGGCTGCAGGCGCGCGGAGCTCAGATGGGCGTGGTTCCCCGCTGCCTTGTTAGCTTTCGTGCAGCTGCGCGTGTCTGCACAAGAGGCTGGAAGGGCCGGGCGTGTTCCCGCTGCGACTGATCAGGCCACAGCTGGAGCCGGATGGCGGGTGCTTCCCCAGCTGTGCGTACCAACCCTGACCCTCTCGTGAGGGCGGACGCGCAGGCGCGGAGCCTGGAGGAGCGCGCGTATCCTAGCCGCCGCTTTGACGTGCTGGGGCTGGTGCAGCGGCGGCCGGGCGCGCGCGGCGGGCCGCGCGGCGGCGCCGCGCCGGGCCTGGGCGTGTACGCCGCGTGGCTGGGCGGCCTACCCGGCTTCCTGTCAGGTGCCCGCGATCGGCCGGCAGCCTGACGGCGATCATGCGACCCTACTTTCCTGGTAGTCTCCGGAGCTTGGCAAGGGCGTGTGAGCTGTGGTGGAGCCCTTGCTCATGTTGTGACCGGGCTGCACTCACAACGGCAATCGTCACTCGTGTGCGTCAAGCGCGCCAACAGTACGCTGGCGTCGCGTCCGGCCTGCGCCTCCACCACATAGTGAGAGGGGCGGGGGAGCGCGCAGGCGGCTGGTGGTGGAACCGCGGCGACATGACCGTGCGCGAGCTGGACCGTATGAAGTCGCGCGAGCTCAACAACGGCCGCCTGGCCATGTGCGCAGCCGGCCCGCTGCATAGCCCGCGATATCGTGCGTAGGCCACCCCTTTCACAGATACAGGATCAGGCGATGCAGGCGCGGCCGCGAGCGAGGCGGTTTGCGGGTGCAAGACAGCGGAACACGTGCACTGCTGTCACGTGTGTGCTGCATGCGTTCAGGCTTTGCAGCAGTGGGGCCGCAGGTTGCTGGCTCGAGAGACCTTGAGAGACCACTTGGCAGCTTGCGTGCCGAGCAGAGTGCATACCCTGCCATGCAGCGGGTGTGTTGCTGCACACATATGGACCTGGCGCTATGCGAGCGGTGTTTGCAAGAGCAAGGGACCAGCAGCGCGGCGCGCGGTGGTTGCTGTCTGCAGGGTCGGGGATGGCGGCTGGTCATGCAGGCGTGCTTTGATGCAGCATGTTGGTGACTGTGTGCGCCTGTCATGCAGGGTGGGCTTTGTCGGCGTGTATGCGGCCAGCATGGTGACTGGGCGCGGCCCTGTCAAGCTGCTGCTCGAGCACATCAGCGACCCTGTGCATAATAACGCAACAACTGTGGTCCAGAATCTTCTGCAGTGACAAGCAGCGCGGCAGAGCAGCTGTGGTACTCAATCCTGCGTGTATCCCCCCCGCCAGTGCATGTATCCTCCTCGGCCGCGCCTTAGCCTGCAATCACAGTCAGTTCTGGTGGCAGGAGAATGCTAGTGTATGTCGGTGACTGTCTGGATGTACATGCATCTGTGGGCGCTGTATTTTGTTTGCTTACCCCCAAGTCTGTTCCTCCTGCTGCCCTTGCCAGTGCATGCGCTCTTGTACCTTAATCCCTCATTTTGGGAGTTGAACTCTGATAGCTCTGAATATATTTTTTTTGCACGAGTACTCGACTAGTCGATTCTATCCTGCGACTGCTGCTCAAGCGAGTGTAAGATTGTCTGTTTCGTCAAATTAAGTGAGCTCACAAAGCTGTGTGCAGCCCTTTCGCCTGGCTGTCACCAATTGAAATCTGTGTGTGCTCTTATCTCCTGCTGGAGGGAGGGCTGTGTCTGCACAATACAATACACATAACCCGGTACTACAACCTCCAGGTCAGCACTTGCGCTTGCGCGTATCGCTGTGTCGGCAAAGTTGAGGCGCATGTGAAAACAGAGCCCAGCCGGTGCAGGGCTTCGGATGTAGGGTGAGCAGCGCGGCGTGCTGCGTCTGACTGCGTGCAGCGCGGTCAAGCACTACGCGGCAAGGCGAGGCAGCAGGGGCGCCGACGACACGGGCAGGCAGCTGCGTGCGCAGGCTGTGAGCAGCGCGGCGCAGACCCGAGCAGGGCGGCCGCGCGGCGGCGCCTGACTGCAGTCACAGCTGCGCGATGTTTTGGCGCTCCACTTCCAGCTTTGGCCAGCCGTCCGTGGTCGACGCGCTGCTGGACAAGAGCGATGCGACCTTGGAGCAGCTGCTGGACGAGGATGACCTGCTGCAGGTGCGCCGCGCGCCGCTGCGCACCCCTGTCCTGGAGCGTGCGGCAGCAATAGCTGCTCAGGTGTGAGCTGTCTGCTTCCCAGCGTCAGCACGCCGGCAACACCTACTCATGTGTGGGCAGCTCTCTGTGTCGGGCAGTGTCCTCGACAAAGTGTCACCCACCCTGAGGCAGTTGCGGTTTGACGTCAACCTCCTGCAGGCGTGCTGTCGCACCTGAGCTCTCCCTGCCCCTGTGTTTGTGAAGCTGCACGTCCTCCCTCGCCTGTCTCCCTTGCACGCTTGTTGCAGCCTAGCGTCGCTGTTGCCACTGCTGGCTGGCAAAGCGCTGGCTCGGCCAGCTTGGGGCAGGTGCCCGCGTGCGTCTGTTCTGCGGGGAACCTGGGCGCCATATGCGCGTGCTGTGTGACATCCCCGCAACACCCGCAGCGCCCACAGTGCTGCCAAGCTCGCAGTCTGTATGCCGACCCCGCTTCCAGCCTGTAGCATGTTGCGCCGGTCCGGAAAGGCGCCGCCAAGGTGAGCAGTCGCCCCGGGCGCGGCCGGCGCCTCAGCCCTGCGCCTCAGCCCTGCCCAGGCGCCGCCGCGCGGGCGCCGCAGGAGGTGAGGGGCGCCCAACGTGCGGCTGCTGGACGTCCTGCGGCGCAGCAAAAAAAAAATGAAAATTTATAGTAGTAATTATGATGGCGCCGAGGCGCCGCCGCATGGCGCCGCAGGAGGTGAGAGCGCCCAACGCGCGGCTGCTGGACTTTCTGCGGCGGCCGCAGTGCCTGGAGGCGCTGCTGCGGTACGCGGTGCTGCCGCCGGCGCCGGCCACGCCGGACGCCGCCGCGGTCGCGCTGCGCCGCAGCAAGTACATGCCCGCCGCCTGCGAGGCGCGCCGCGCGCCTCAAGCCTCGTCCCGCCAGCACATTCGGCTTCCACCCACTGCCATGCACATTTTTTTTGTTGCGTGGACTCGGCAGCCACCCCGAGGATGCGGCTGCCGCGCTGCGCCGCAGCAGCACCTGCCCGCCGCCTGCGAGGGCGCTCTGCCGAATGCGCCGCCTCCTCCGCTTTGTGGATAGAGCTCTCCCTGCTCTCCAGGACTGTCTTGTGCAGCTGCGCAGCCGCGGAAGTGCCGCTGCCCCAAAAGCGCCGCGCCCCGGCGCCGAGTGCGCCCGGGGTTTGGACTCTAACCCTGCACGCCGCGCAGGTGCTGTGCGCGGACGCAGAGCCGCTGCTGGCGGGCATTGCGGCGAGCGGGCCGCTGCTGCAGCTGCTCATGGCCGCGCCGGAGGCGTGGGCGCCGGGCAGGGGCCCTGACGGCGGGCACTCTTGCGCCCCCGCTGTGGCGGCGGGCGGCGGCGCTGCGTCCGCGCCCGCGCTCGCCGTCCGCTGGAGCCGCGTGGTGGCCAGCCTGCTGGCGCGCTGCGGGCGGGAGCTCATTGCCTGGCTGGAGGCGCGCAGCCTCTCCGCCGCCCGCTTCTGCGCCAGGTTCCTGCGCAGTGCCCAGGCGCCCGCTCGATGGCCAGGTCTGCCGGCGCAGAGTGGCGGGCGAGCAGGCGCGCGGGCAGCGCTCTTGCCGCGGTGGTGCACGGTGTACCAGTGACGGAGGAGAGCCTCTGCAATGACACATGTGTCTGAGTGTATCGTTACGGGGTCTCTGTAGCGCGTAGGGCCACCTCGGGCTTCTGGAGGCGCTCGTGCCGCGGCAGTGACGCATGCGTCTGTGCTGGCATGCACATGTGAGTGTGTCATTACGGGGTCTCTGACGCGCAGGGCCACCGCGGGCTGCTGGAGGCGCTCGTGCCTCGGCTGGGCCTCACGCCGGTCGCCGAGGCGCTCGTGCAGCTGGTGGGCGCGGACGAGACCGCGGCGGCGGGCGTGCCGGGCGCCGCGCTGGCCTGGGTCGCGCAGACGTCCGTGCTGCCGCAGCTGCTAGCGCTGTGCGCGGCCCCTGTCCCACCTGCGGGCTTACCCTACCCTACCTTACCCTATCGTGCAGACGTCTGTACTGCCGCAGCTCCTGGCGCTGTGCGCGGCCCGCGCCCCGCCTGCGAGCGCCTTGTGCCCCGGGTAGGCCGGGCAGGCCGGCAGGGTCTCCTTGCCACTCTACTCCAGCACTGCGGCGCTTGCACGGCATACCTGGGCGTTGCCTGGCTGGGGGGCCTTGTGGCTCTGGTCCCAGCTCTTAGGAGAAAAGAATTGCAGTCTTTCCTTCCTCGACACGCTCATGCGGCCTGTGCATCGCCGCACGCACACAGTGGCTACGGCCGCGGCCAAGCAAGGACTGTTGTGTGCCAAACAGCGGGCAGGCGCGTGGCCGGCTGCTTGCCGCCGCGCCCCGACGCCGGGCGCGCCGGGGACCGCGCAGGCTTAACAGCGCGGAGCCGCCCGACCAGAGGCACCTGAGATTGCGGCGGAGGTGCTGGGCGCGGCGCAGGCTGGACAGCGCGGAGCCGCCCAGCCAGGTGCACGAGACCCCTGACGCCGGGCATGCGGGGGCGGCGCAGGCTGAACAGCGTGGAGCCGCCCGGCCAGCTGCACGAGAATGCGGCGGAGGTGCTGGGCGCGGTCGCGCGCGCGCGCGCCTGCCCACTCACGCGCGGCCTGGCCGCGCCGGGCGCGCTGGCGGCGCTGGCCGCGCAGGCGTTCCCGCCGGAGCCGCGGCCGCGTCGCGTGCAGGCGCGCCCCCGGCCGCCTGCTGGCCCGCCGGCACTCGGGCCGCCAACCTTGTCCTCCAGGACTGTGGCCACCGGAGGCCGCGGGCGACCCGCCTGGCGCCGTCCTCGCACTACCGGCCGGGCGCGCTCTGTCGCACGGGCCGCGGCCGCGCCGCATGCAGCTTGTCTGGCGCTTACTGGCTCACGTGTGACCAGCTCAAATGCTTCCTTTCCACAGAGCTCTGGCTTGCGCAACTGCATGGTGCCTGCGCCAGCGTGCGTGCCAGCGGCGGCGCGCAGGGCTTACCTGGGGATTTTTCCCTGGCTGGCGGCGAAGCGTGAGCTGTCGCTGCTGGTGCTGCATCTGTGCGAGAGAGTGGTCTACCCTAGGCAGCGGTGAGACTTTATTCCAAATCGAGAATGGGGCATCTCCTGAGGCATAGTACGGCGCGTATGCGCAGGCGCTGAACGTGTGGATCGCGCTGGTGGAGCGCCGCGGCGCCTGGGCCAGCGTGCGCGGCGGCGGTGGCGGCCCCGGCGGCGCGCCGGCGGCGGCGGCCGAGGCCGACGCGGCGGTGGAGGCCGCCGCGATCGGCGGCGTCGCGGCGCACATCGACGGCCTGGCCGCGCTGCTGGCGGTCGCCGGCGCGCCGGACGAGCACGCGGTGCAGGCGCGCCGCGCGCCCCGCCTGCGCCCGGCCGGTGTCCTGGGGGGCGCGCCGAACCTGGCTTGCGCGGCTGCGTGCAGCGGCTCGGCGCCGGCCTGGGCACGCCGGTGTGGCCGCGCGCCGGCCCGGACGCGTGCCTGCACTCGCCGCTTGTCGCGCTGAGAAGCGGCATGGGCCGTGCCCCTCGGGCGGCTGGCGCCGCCGCGGGGCTGGGCTGGGTGCAACCCCGGAACGCAAGGCCGGAGGGCATGGAGCCCAGAGATGTGTGCAGGCTTAGAAGTAACATGACCGACATGCCCATCCTGCCCCTCACCTCGTACGTCCTCTGCACAGAGAGCGACGCGCGGCGCAAGACGTGATGTGTGGGCGGCTGGTGGAAAGAGCCCAACGCTGCCCGCAATTGGTATGCCAAGGAGAGGGAAGGGTCGAATGCCCTGGCTGCGGCGCAGGAGACGCCGTACGGGCGGCTGGCGCCGCCGCTGGGCGCGGCGCGCATGTCGGCGGTCGCGCTGGCGGCGGTGCTGCTGCGCACGGGCGTGCCGCTGGCGGAGGAGCTGGCCGCGCGCGCGGCCCTGCTGCCCGCCTGCCTCGCGCTCGTCCTGCGCTTCCCCTTCAACTCCATCCTGCACCACCAGGCGCGCCCGCCGGCCGCGGCGCGCCCTGTCCCCCGCACATGGCCCCAGGCGCGCCGGCCACCGGGACGAGCCTGCGCGCGCCGGCGCCGGAGCTCTGCCGCAACACTTGCCGGCGCCAGTGCCCTGCCGCGACACCCGGCGCGCCTGCTGCGAGCGTGGGGCTGCTGGCGGCGCTCTGCTGGCACTGCGGCGCTCTGCTGGCGTCCCTCGCTGGTCCATCCTGCGGCGGGCCAGGGCCTGCGCGCCGGCGCCCAGCCCTCACCATCTGGCTGCCGCACGCGCGTCCGCCCAGCGTTCGCTACTGCACTCTTATCGCGCGCGGCTGAGGCGCCCGCGTTGTCCCGTAGGTGCTCAGCTTGCTGGCGGCAGCGCTAGGGGCGGGTGCACACATCGTGCGTGGGGCTGAGGCGCCCGCTGCTCCGCAGGTGCTCGGCCTGCTGGCGGCGGCGCTGGAGGCGGGCACGGACGCGCTGGTGCGCCACCTGGTCGTCGAGTGCGACCTGCCGGGCTGGCTGGCGCGCGCGCCCGTGTGGGTGACACCGCTGCCGCGCGACGGCGACGGCAGGCGCGCCCGCCGCCCGCCCGCCGCTCGCTATCCAGATAGCAGAGCCGCCCAGGCATCGTTCTGCTGATGCATGGGCGGCTCAAAATTGCCCGGGCTGCGCGCTGTGCGCTGAGCGCAGTGTGGGGCTGGGCAATGCGCGCGCGTGCGCCTGGGGTATGCGGCTCGCCTGATTAATGTCCGCAGGACTGCTCAGGGTCCAGCTGGCGCTGACGGGAGCTTACCACCCACGTGCCCTGTAACACCATCAGCTAAAATGGATGGAGCTGCACGGCGCTGTGCGGAGCAGCACGGAGCAGCACAAGAGCTGACGGGCGTGCGCGCGCTCGCGCGGCGCAGGGCGGCGCAGCGCGGGCAGCTGCGCGCGGGCTACGCGGGCCACCTGACGCGCATCGCCAACAAGCTGGCGTCCGCCGCCGCGCGGCGGCCGCCGGTGGCCGCCGCGCTCGCGCGCCACGCCGCGTGGCAGGCCTACGCGGCGCGCGAGCTGGCGTCCCGCAACGAGGCGCGGCCCTGGGCCGCCGGCGCGCGCGCCGCCTGGGGCCGCGCGCGCCGCTGCGGGGCTGAGTCCGCAGTGCAGCACAGCCTTTCAGCGCTTGCATGCCAAGGCTGCCATGCATTGCAGCTGCGCGCACCCGGGCGCCAGTCGGGACGCACTGCTGCTGGTTTTCTGTCAGCGTGCGCCTTCCGCCCAATGCATTAAAACCTGTACCCCACCCCTATACCCTATACACATATATAACGCCCTGCAGCGCACCGATGGGGAGGGGGCTGCGCGGCGCAGCTGGAGAACCTGGGCGGCTGGGCGGCCGGGCGGCCGGCCGTGCCGGGGCGCTATGGCAGCCTGGACAGCGACGGCGGCGCCGACTTCCTGGCCGCCAGCGAGCTGCGCCTGGCCGGGCTGGCCGAGGTGCGTTCCGCGGGGCTCTGTGCGCAGATTGAAGGGACGCCGAGGGGCGCGCACCCCCGCACCAGCCTGGGCAGCGGCGGCGCCGCCTGGTCGCAGCGAGCTGCGGGCTGGCCGGGCTGGCCGAGATGCGACCAATGAGGGCTTTGTGCGCACATGAAAGGGTACCGAGGGCGCGGCGCGCACCCCCGCGCCAGCCCGGACAGCGACGGCGGCCCCGGGTCGCCAGCGAGCTGCGCCTGGTCGAGCACGCTGCCGTGTGCCCCGTGGGCGGCGAACGCTCCTCATGGGGGCGCATTTTTGCCTACTGGTTCGACCGCCCAGCCGCCAGCGGCTTGGCTGCGATGCGCTGGCCGGGTCTCTTTGCATCTTAGGGTCAGCGTCTGTGCGTGCGCAGATCAAGGCGGAGCCCGGCGGGCAGGACTCGGAGGACGCCGGCGGCGGGCTCAGCCGCGCGCCGCGCGGCGGCCTGCTCGACGACGTGCTCGGCAACCGCGCGCAGGTGACCCAACGCAAGCTTCAGGGAGACCGCCAGGGCCGGATCTTGGACTGGGTTGGGGTTAGGTTTTGGATTGCGGCACTGCACAAGCGGGGGCTGCTGTGGTGCGCTGGCTGGGGTGACTAGCAGGGTACAGGCGCAGGAGGGTCAGCTCGGGAGTAAGCTTGGACTGCGACTGCCGCTGCACGCGCTCCAATGGAGGGCTGCAGGCGGGCGCGCGCCGCCGGGCTGTTGCGGAGAGCGCTGTGCCAGGGCCCTGTGATCGACTGCGAGCGGCGGCACTGGCGTGAGCGCGCGCGCGTGCCGCCATGCGCACGGCCCTACCCTACATAGGTGTAGATAGGTGGCCGTACCCTATCCCACCTTACCCTAACCTACCCTACCCTACTGCACGCAGGGCCTGGTGGTGCGCGCGCTGCCGGACAGCAGCCTGGACGACGACGACGACATGCAGTGGGAGGCGGCCGATGCTGACTATGCCGGCGGCGCCGGCGGGCTCGCAAGCGGCGCCAGCGCCGCGGCCGCGGCCGCGGAGGGCGGCGGCTATTTTGCAGTGCGGGAGCCGCTGGACCTCGCCGGCAGCCCGCCACTGTCCTGGGAGGACCGGCACGAGCTGCAGGGTGCGGGTCCCTGCCAGGGTCAGTGCGAGGGGTCGCCGTGCCAAGCCTGCGCGCTGGTGTGGGTGGCCAGGCACGCGCCCTAACAGGCGCTCCCAGACGGGCTTGCCTCGGCCGCCACAAGCAGCGTGCGGGCGCTTCCGTTTGAAGAGCTCCTGAGACTAGTGATGCCGTTTAAAACTGTAGAGTCGGGCATCTGCTCTGCGTGGCCATACTGTCTGTCAGGGGGATGCTGTGGATGCGCTGTTGCGCTGCGTGGTGGCGCAAGCCAGGGCCCAGCGCTCTCCCCTCCTCAAGCTCGTTCGTCGCAGGCTCGCCGCCTGGCGAGGAGCGCGCTGGTGCGACCGACGAGGACGCAGACGTCACCATCAGCTCGCCGCCAGCGCAGGCAGGCACCGCCGCCAATGCGGGCGGCGCTGGCGGCGTTTACACGCCCGGCCTGCTTACGGACACGCCGCCCGACGGCGCGCCCGCCGACGCCGGCGCCGGCGGCTTTGCCGCACACGGCGATGGCGACATGGGCGGCACCCGCCAGGCGCTGGTATTCGCAATGGACGACGCAGATGCCGCGGATACAGACGGCATCGACGTGGGCGCTGGCCGGCACGCGCCATGGGTGCCTGACGCCGAATGGGCAGGGCAGGCTGCCGCGGGCTTGGGCGCCGGCCGCCGCGAAGGGGACGCCGCAGCGCCCGCGGCTGACCATGGCGCAGCGGAGGCTAATGGCCTCGTGGTGGCAGCGCCGCCGCCCGCGTCCCAGCCGGCCGAGCTGCCCGGCGCGGCCCTCGAGCACCACGGCGCATGCATTGTGCGCCTGCCGCCGGGCGCCGTGCCTGCCGGCTTCCCCGCGCCCTGCGCGGCAGGCGACGACCTACACGCCGCCGCCGGCGACGGCAGCGAGCGCCTGCGCGGCGGGCAGCACGCGGGCGGGGCGCAGGCCGTTGGCCGCGGCGCGGGCGCGCAGAGCGCCAGCCCCGCGCACAGCCCAGCAATTAGCGGCTTTGCCGCGGCCAGCGGCGCGCCGCCCAATGGCTGGGCGCGCGGCGCCGCGGCCGAGCCGCGCGGCGACGGCGGCGGCGCGTCCGACAATGAGGATATGGACGCCGACGAAGAGGGGAGTGAGGAGGAAGAAGGGGATGAGGCGGGCGGCGGCGGCCGCGCGGCCGGCGAGCTGCTGCGCGACGAGTCAATCGAGGAGACGCTGGTGGGCAGCTTCACCAAGCTGCATGTGTCGCCGCCGGGGTCGCCCGCAGAGCCGCCGCCGGCCGCGCTGGGCGCCCACATGTGCGCCGGTCCCTCGCCGCCCTACCACTGACGCGGTGGGATAGGGTGGGCGATGCTGGGGCGGCATGCTGCGCCCCTCCGCTCGCAGGCGCCTCGTGTCTCGGATGCACGCGGCCTGGTAGGGGCAAAGACGACGTCAGCGTGTTTTTGGGCCTTGGCCGGATATCAGGACGCAGCGGCCAGGTGCAATAATGCACGGCAGACGGGTGTGATATGCCGGCACTTTTTTCGCGAACTTGGTGCCGGCTGCGTCAGAGCTCCCTCGGTCCGGGCTTGTACCTTTGTGACGCTGTAGCTGCCAGGGCCGGGACTGCTTGTGCGTGTGGGGGTAGCTGAGCGTCCTCCTCTGTATGGGTAGCAAGGGACCCTAACCCTAGCCTACTCCAAGACCATGGAAGGCGATGCCCGGACCTGTGAGTTGCGCTGGTGCCCACGCCACATATCTCGGGCCGTGTACGAGGCGGGGCCTGATCATGGACCTCGCGTTTTGTATTTGCCAGCACCCTGACGGATCAATCGCTGGCAGGGGACACAGCGCGTCTGTGCTGAGTTTTTCTGCTGCCCCTCACTGCCTGACAGACTGCTTGGTGAGCATGAACCAGTACTGCTCAGTGTGACGGCCTGCAGCGCTGCGAGGGTTGGCGTATCTCTGCTTGGACTTGTATAGATGCTGGTGACAGGAGGTCTGGTGCAAGCGTGTCTGTCGTGCTGAGGGCACGCCGTTCGTGACAAGGTTCATGACGCGGATATCCGTGGCGTGCCACAAGAGTGTGACAAAGCTGCCTGCCAGTGGAAAAGGCCATCACCATGTTTGGCAAGGTGGAAAATAACAGCTGCATATGACACTGTTGCGCTCGATGCCTCATAAAATCTGAGTCCCGATCAAGTCTGAAGCTCAAAAATTTGAGCTTGCAGCGCATGCAAGGTAGGATTCAAAGCTGGCCACCCCCCTCAAGCCTGACCCCAACAAGTGATTTACCTTCCCGCTCTGGTGCACCTGCACAATCGTTGCTTGCAGTACTATTGATAGGTGCTAGGTACCGCAAGGTCCAGCAGGCTGTGACGGATTTGCTGAGCGCATGCCTGACGGGGAACGAGGTGCACCACTTGGTGCACAGCGAGAGGACTTGCTTGCACCGCGCCGCACACGCACGCACACACAGCCTGCGTCACCTCCAGAGCCTGGTACGACCACTTGACCACTGGCTTTCTCACTGGATGTTATGCTCGCATGCATGCAGCGCTTGCAAACAACCGTCAACAGCCAGAGCGAGTAAGTCAAGTCGTTAACGTGCTTCCTGAAGCAGCATATGCGAGGAATGTGCTGGACTAGTGAATAGTATATATAGTGATGAGTGATAAGCCGCGCCTCCACTTTCCTCACAGGCACTCACGCTGTTGCGACCAATACAGCGCACAGCCGCAGCACTTGCCAGCTGTGGCTGGTGTTGCAACAAAACAAGTGCGCTTGCACCGTGGCTGACACACTTGGAACGTGGAGCGCTTGCGCAGAGTGCAGCTGCGCACCCGGGCCGCAGGCGCCTGTGCCTGGCGCACGCCGCCGCGTAATCGCCGGCGCTCGCTATGACGGCCAGAGGCTGCTGTGGTTTGACGAGGCCCCGCGCGTGCTGCAGTTCAACAAGTACGTGCTCAGCGGGTACCGCGCCGGTGAGCGCTGTGTGAGCAGGCAGGCTCTACAGCTGACTGGCAGGCACTCATAAGGAGAGCTTGTGCACTGCGTGACCACACAGCTTGTGCAGGTTCCGGATGAGTGTGTTCCTCTGAGAGTGGGTCGTGCGCGGTGCGGGTGGTCGCACCGTTGCCGCCTGCTGAGGCGGCTGCAGCATGATAGGCCTGCCGCGCGCAGGGTACACATATCGGCAGTGCCTGTGGAGCATCCTGCAGTACCACAACGAGACAGGCTCGCTCCCGGCCCTGCTGGCCTTTCACTTTTAGCTGTCCCGTTGCTTGCGCACCAGCAAGCAAGCGCGCATGCAGTCGGACGCGCTCAGGCTGTGCGTTCCCCCATCCATGACGCCTTGGCAACACGCGTCAGCGTGGCACTGGCGTCACACTCACACAGCCTGTTGGCACTCTGCTCTGTCTGCTGCTGCTGCTCCAGTCTGCCGCGAGCCTGACCCCGCACCAAAGGGCGTCAGGCAGGGCCGGCCAACGGGGCGCCCGCTCCGTCTGCCTTCAACCAGCGCGCCCCTCACCAAGTCTCCTGGCATGCCAGAGCGCGCCGCGCGCCGACCCCGCCCCGCGCGCGCGCGCCAGGCAACATCCTGGCGCACCTGCTGCCGGCGCTGGGCATCGCGGCCGGCCTGGCGACGCGCGCGCTGAGCCCCTGGCCGCACGCGCCGCTCGCCTTTTACGTCAACGTGCTGCCCATCCTGGCGTGCTTCGCGGGCAGCGTGGCCTACCACACGCTGATGGCCAACCATGCGCACTACCGCCGCTGGCTGCTCATCGACGTGCGCCCCTGCCGCAGCGCTCGCCAAGCACTGCTTGGTGCCGCTGGAGCGCTGGGTATGCAACAGATGGCCAAACATGCCCTGAGGCCCCTCTTTTTGCGGCCTAGCCTGCCAGCCTGAAACCGCCCAGGAGCATCTGATGGGACCTGGTGCTGCGCGACAAGCGTGCCTCAGCCTGGCGCGCCGGGGGTGCTGGGATGCTGAGCAGGGCTTCCTGGGATGCAAAGCAGAGAGGAGTGCGCGCACAGGTGTGCGGCGTGTTTGCGCTGTTCCTGTCCGGCGCGCACACGCTGCTGTTCTGGGGCCTCCTGTGCCACCCGCGCACGCGCGCCGCCTTTATCTGCGCGTACTACCTCGCGGCCGCCGCGTGCGTGGCCGCCGGCCTGCGCGGGCGCTCTGCTGTGCAGGCGCGCGCCCGCCGACCCGCGGGGTATGCTGTGGGACGGAGCATCCCTGTGTCATGAGGCCGCTGCGCACCAGCGCATGGTGCTGCCGCACTGCCAGGTCGTACGCCTGCTCCACAGCACGAAAGCCAGATGTGCAGACCGGGTTGACGTTGCCCTGACGTGCGCGGGGCTGCGGCACGCGAGCGCCAGAGGCCGCGGCCGAGTTGTATTCGCTGCGGCGCAGTGTCGGGCGGAAGCGCGGGCGGGTTGAGAGCACCGGCGAGCGGGGCGCGCGATGCGCAGACACGGCCGTAACGCTGACGCGCGCGCGGCGGCAGCGCGCGGTGCCCATGGCGGCGCTGCTGGGCGTGCGGCTGGCGGCGCTGGGCGCGCGCGCCGCGCTGCGCAGCGGCTCGCCGGCCGCGCTGCGGCACTACGCCGCCATGGAGGCGCGCGGTGCTTGGGGGCTGACATGTGTCAGCTGGCCTCATGTGCCGATGCTGTGCACTGCATGGTGGAGAGTCACAGGCTGTGTCTGATGAATAGCGGCGCTCTCGCAGCGTGGAGAGCGCCACAAGCCGTCGAGCGCGCACCTGTGCTGGCAGCCTGCCCCTCATGACCTTATAGGTTACAGGCTGCTTCACTAAGTGTTGCGCACTGCTGTGCAAGTCTGCGGCGCATGGCTGCAGGCGTGATCGGCCGGCATGGCAAGTGCAGCGCTGGCGAGCATGCATGCGTCTCGACACTGACGCCCTTGCCAAGGCGGGCGCAGGCGCTGTCCTTCGTGGGCGCCGCCGTCAATGTCGCGCGCCTGCCTGAGCGCCTCCTGGTGGTCCCGCTGGCAGAAAGGGGTGGCAAGGAGCCTGCGGCGCGCCGCTCTCCCGGCCTGTTTGACTACTGGCTCAACAGCCACCAAATCGTGAGCGCCCTACCCCTTGCCCACGCAGCGGCGGACCCTGGTCGCATGCGCCGTGATTCAACCCGTGCCTGCTTTGGGACCGCAGCGCCCGCGCGAGACCCGCGCTGGCTGCCATGCATGGCTGCCGCGTGCCCCGAGTTGTGGTGGCTGGCGCGTGCGCCCTGCAGCTGCCTGCCATGCGCGCTTGCCTGACAGACCTGATGGCATCGGTATTGCGCTGACCGCTGCGTGCCGCCGCGTCAGATGCACTTTTGCGTGGCGGCCGCCATGGCGCACCTGCACCTCGGCGCGCGGCACGAGTACCAGCACTTTGTCGCGCTGGGGGGCGCCTGCCCCCCTGCGCAACTTTAATAGCCGGCTGCCGCAGGGGACGTAGACTGTCTGCACAATCAAGGCCCTGGGGCAAGTAACAGGGGCCTGCTGGGTTTGGGATGTGATCCGCATGCGTCATGCCAGCTGCCCCGTGAACACACAGGCCTGGGTGGCGCTTTAATTATCACTCGTACTCATATACGCCCAGCATGCACCCGCGCCTCAAACACCACAGGCGCCTGTGGCCGCGGACAGCTTCTGCAAGAGGTGCTAGTTCTAAAGTTTAATCGCGTATGCTTCAAATGCAAGTGCACATGCTTACTACAGCTGCGCATGCTGCAAGTTCAACTGCGCATGCTCAAGCAAGCATTGCTGTTGTATTGACATGCCCAGTGCTCCTGGGTGCTCAGCAGCTGGGTGCTTTTTTTCCACACACGCCGGGCAAGTCGGCAGGGCAGCACAGCAGACGTAGCACAGCACAGCACGGCTCCCGGTTGTCGGTGTCGGATCGACCTCCGCGCACCAGGCGTAATAAGGAGCAGCTGTTTGTGGCTGCTCCAGGCCCGCTGCTTCAGAGCCGCTGGGCGGGGGAGGCACCTCCTGCTCGGCGTTCAAACTGCCAGCCATGCGCCTCCTACAGCTATGGCTCTGGCCCGGGCGCTCCGGCTGCGAGCAGCCCGCACCTGACGACAACTCTGCGGCGCGGGTAGGCCTGCCGCCCAGCAGCTTTTTGGGGACGTATGTCAGCAGGCCAGGAAGATGCGCTGTAGGCTGCGATCATATCCGGTGCACCCACTCCAAGATAGGACAGCGCCTGGAAGCGTGGGCGTCTGGCTGGTAAGAGTCGCCAAACCCGGGGACACCATCCGCGAACGCTGCTGCGCAGGAGCGCGCTGCGCGGGCGCTGGCAACCTTGAGCGAGGGCAACGGTCAACCTAATCACAGCGTGCAGGAGTGCGGGGGCGTCGCGGCGCGTGTTGCGCTCCTGGCGCCCGGCGGCTCCGCCGCTGAGCAAGAGCAGGCGGCTGTTGCACTTAACAAACTGTGCGTGGACAATACTCAGAACTGTGACAGGGTCAGGGAGTGCGGGGGCATCGTCGCACTGGTCGCGCTGCTGGCGCCCGGCGGCCCGGCTGCCGTCCAGGAAGCCGCTGCTATGGCGCTGCGCTGCCTGTGCTCTAACAATGCCCAGAATCGCGACAGTGTCCGGGTATGCGGGGGCATCGCGGCGCTTGTTGGGCTGCTGGCGCCCGGCCGCTCAGCTGCCGTGCAGGGAGCGGCTGCTGGGGCGCTGTGGAACCTGTGCATTGACAACGCCCAGAACTGTGACATTGTCCGAGAATGTGGGGGCATTGCCGCTCTGGTCGCACTGCTGGCGCCCGGCGGGACAGCTGCCATGCACAAGCAGGCTGCTAGGGCGCTGCGCAACCTGTGCATGAGTAACATCCGGAACATGGACAGCATCAGGGAGTGCGGGGGCGTGGCGGCTCTGGTGGGTCTGCTCGCGCCCGGCGCCTCCGCCGCGGTGCATGAGCAGGCTGCTGGAGCGCTGCGCAACCTGTGCAACAGCAGCACGCATAACAGGGTCTGCGTGCGGTGGTGCGGGGGCATCGCGCCGCTGGTGGAGCTGCTGGCGCCTGGCAGCCCTGCTGTCGTGCTTGAGCACGCTGCTGCGGCGCTGTGGAACGTGTGCATTGACAACATTGAAAACAGGGACAGCGTCAGGGAATGCGGGGGCGTGGCGGCGCTGGTCGGGCTGCTGGCGCCTGCGCGTCCTGCTGCTGTGCATTGGATGGCTGCCGGCGCGCTCGTGGCTCTGACCAGCGAGAGCGGGCAGAGCCGGGATGCAGTTGGGGCATACGGGGGAGTTGCAGCCCTGGAGCGTGTGCTTGCAAGCGCCAGCTCGGCGTCGGCGCACGAGTGCGCGGCGGCTGCACTGCGCAACCTGGGGCGTGTTCAGCAGGCGGTGAGCGACTTGGGCCATCCAGACTGAAGCGGACGCGTCCTGCGGTCAAGGTGGGGCAGCAGTGCTGGTGTGGCTGCTAGAGGTGTTGTGCGCGGCCTGATGCTCGGTGCCACTTGGCTGGGCACCTGTGTTGGCTTCCGGCTGTGCATGAGAAGTCATCATCAGGGGGCGTGCGTCGCTAGTGTGCGCGGTGTGGACGGGCGCGCAGAACGCGTGTACACAGCATTCGAGGCTGCATCTGCACATGAGTGCTCTCTGACAGAGCGTAGCCATACGGATGTCCTTGTGTTGCGGCGTGCAATACGCCGCACCATGGATGTCCTCTTCCCCCTAGCATCTGCCTGCAGCAGTGTCATTTTTATGAACTGCGATTAATAGGAACACCTGGGCCAGAGCGTGCATCATGCAACCTCCGCCAACAGCCTGCCAGCCGCACCCACTTCCATGCGCTTGACAGAGCGCAGGGCGACTTCTGCAAGTCACTGCAACGACTAACGTTGCTGCCGAGCATGCGGCAGCCGCTTCCCAGACGCGCTGCCCGCCTGGCGGCGCGCCATAAGGGCACACACTAATAGAAAGGCATTCACTTGGGGTTGCTTGTGCGATCATGAGAGGCAGTTCTGTAGCGTCCGTGGAGCGGCGGTGAAGGCGGCGCCTGGCAGGGCGCAGCCCCGGCAGGCTTCTCCCGGGCGACGTTCGCGCGTGCGGCTGCAGCGCACGCCCGGAGTGCCTCGTGGCAGGCCGCTCGCGACCGCTCAGATGTCGCCGCGCTGAGGGTTTGGACGCTGAGGACGGCCCACCATGCTGTGCTCGGATGGTGGCGTTGTTTCCCAAGACAGGAAGACAAGCAGTAGCCAGGCCTTGGCGCACAGTTGCTGTTTGCTCCCTGAGCAATTGCTATCGTTTATAATTGTCACTGGCAAGGTCCAAGAACTAACAAGTGTTGCAGGATACTGCATGATGTAAGTGCTGGTTTACAAGTAGCCCAGGAATCCGTGCACACCAAACCAGGCTCGCACGGCTATGTGGCCTCGGTTTGCTGCCCTCAGCGGGGCAGTTGCGGAATTGAACAGTCACGACAGGCCACTTGCGCTGTGCAGGGCGCAAGTGGCTTGTCGCGTTGCACCAGCAGGTGTTCAAAGAGGCGTGGGAAGCAGCGGGCAGCCTGCGCAAGTTCAACTGAAGCTTGATTTGTCTCGAGCAGGAAATCGGAAGCGGTCTAGGGTCCTTTTGAATTCTTCTCCAACAGCTCAGCGAACCGCCGTATATGCCGCCAGGCAGCTTCCCTGTCGGAATCGAGATCGGATGCATTGATTCACTGAGCTCAGCAGATAGCTCAGCAGACCAGCCAAGCGCGGACCAGCTTTCACGTGCAGCAGCGCAACGTCTTGTCTGTGCGGTGGCTGCGTGAGAACACAGAAAGACGACGACAAGAAGGAGGCGCAAGCGCCCGTGAAGCAGACAGGTCCGCTGATGGCATGTCGTGCCACGCTCCGGCCCCGCCGGACTGCTTGGCATTGCTGTGCAGGGAGGGAGGTTGAGCAGATTGGGGTTGCCAATGCTCGTGACCCTGTGCATGGCAGCCTTGTCACCGTATAGCTGCCCTGCTTGTCTTGGGTGCATAGCTGTAGGGGTTCAGGCCGCTCATTGCTGTTGTCTGTGATTGCAAACCCATGCGCACGGCGTGGCACAGCCAGAAACTGCGTGCCTGCTGGGGACGCAGAGATCAAGCCAGTTCCCTTTAAGCACGTTCCGTACGCGGACCGGCGCTCCGACACCCCGTACACCAGCTCCACAGAGCCCACCAAGCAGCCCGTCAAGCAGCGCGCGTACCCTTCTGTCGGCGGCGGCGGCGGCGGCGGCGGCGGCGGCGGCGTCGGCGATGGAGGTGCGGCGTCTCACCTGGGTTGGGGGGTCGCAAGTGCTTGGAGGCCGCGCCCCTCTGTTCCAAGCTTGCCCTGACAGGTCACAGAGAGTGGGAGGTGTGCTGTCGCAGTTGCTGTGCAAAATGCAAGGCCAGGCAAAAGCCCGCCTGCCTGTGGAGGCTGCTAACCAGCTAGCAGTACTTTAGCTTGCGGCCTCGGGTCGTACAGTGTGAGAACACGCACAGAACGTGAGAGTGTAACTGTTTGCACCCCGGGCCTGGCGTGCATGTCGTCCAGTGGCTGCGCTCACTGTCTTGGAGGTGCCTCCAGCCTCTGGCCGCTCGGCAAGCATGACGGCGCTGCTTCCTGCAGGAGCTTGGCTTGCGTCGACTTTTGACAGCGGTACCTATGGCGGCGGATCCCACGGGTGCTCCGGCGGCGGCGGCTACGGCGGCGGCGGCAGCTGCGGCGACAGTGGCGGCGGCGGTGGCGGTGGCGATGGCGGTGGCGGTGGCGGTGGCGACTGAGCCATGCATTCACACATCAGCCTCCGCGCCTTGCTGTTGATTGCGTCCTGGCACTGTCAGCCACTGAGGCAAGTGTACACATCGTACAAAGCCCTGTCAGCCTGATGTGATCAGCCAGGCCTGCTCAGTTTGAAGACCTGTGAGCTATGTTTTCACCGGCGTTGTATCTGCTTTCGCCGGGTGTATATTGCGGCTCAGGGACAGAAGCTCTGCATCCAGGGCACAGTGGGAGGCAACATCTCGATGGACTGAACCTGACTGTACATCATGTAAATCATGTGTAAAGCACAGGCTCAGCTCATCTCTGGCATCCCACTGTTCCTGGGCAAGCTGTCATAGCCATGTTTGCCTGGCCGGTGAGCCTGGCCGTTCAGCGTGCGGGCCATCCAACATGGAGACCAAACCCACAGCGCAACATTAAGTCTTGGTGTAAAAGGTAGCCAGTGCGCAGTAAAAGTTAACCGAGTTAATGATCCATACAAGTTTTAAATCATACTATGATAGGCATACCCTGCTGTATTCCATTCAGAAACATTTGAAATGATCTGTCGGAATGACTTGCTGTGGGCCAGCTCACCCATGTCGCATCTCTCTACCGGATGCTTATTAATGAATCTGGACAAAGGCACCTCACAGCTCACCTACATGGTCGAGCACGCCTCAACAGAATCAACCGTGCGGCACGCAACACTGCCGAAGCGAGGAGGCCACAGGCTGAGAGGTGCGTGGTCTGATTGTCGCTCTGCCCTCGGCCCGTGCGCGTTATGCACGCGATCCCCGAGTCTCGCTCGACGATGTCCTGCCCTGGACGCGCAAGCTTGCGCCTCCACGCGAGCTTGTGAAGCACGTCGCCTCTTACAGCTCGAAGCAGACTGTGCGACGTATGCTTGCGCTGCTGAGCTGTGTAGAAGTGGTCAGTCGCGGCTTCGCAGGGCACCCACCGCACATGGCTGGTCGGGTGACAGCCACTTCGCACTTCTGGCCAGGCCGCGCAGCCGCCAGGCAAACTTCCCCGGTCGCCGCGCTCTATTGCAGCTAGCCACACAGCGTGCGCCTGACAGCCGGCGCTGGCGACCTGGTCACCAGCGTGCCAAGCGGGCTGGCACGGGCGGGGGCGATGGTGGCGGTGCCGCGTGCGCAAGCCAAGACCTCAAGACGCCGCCGGCCGGCGAGCAAGCGCGGGATGCTTGCAATGGTACTCGCCCTGGCAAAGGCCCCAAGGCGCCGCCGGCCAGGGCGCAAGGACCTGGCGGCGGCAGCTCTGCGCGCTCAAGCGGAGGCGCGCAGGACAGCCTCGACGGTGCGCACTGAAGCAGCGCGGTGCCCCTGGAGAGCACCGCTGCGCCATGGCCTGCAGGCCCCTTGCTTGTGGTGTGCAGGCTGCGGTGCAGGCTCGCTCGCTGGCGAGCCTCCCCCGCTTGGGCCCTGCTATGGTCGCGTGTGCTTCCCAATGCATGGCATGCACGTAGGGGCCTCCTGCAACCCAGCCGCTCTCTGCTGGCTTGGATCGGAGACAAGGCGGGTGCTCGACACGGCATGGCATGTGCATCAGCCTGCCGCCAAATGTACTCACCCAAAGACCGTCGCGTCGCAGGCGGCGGATTGTACCTGGGCGGCGGGGCCTGTGGCGCAGACGACGGCAGGAGCAGCCTATTTCCGGGCGTGGAGGATGTGGACAGCTGTTGCCTTGTGGGTGCTTGCATCGGGAACTGCCTTGTTTGTCTGCGACTACCTGGAAGCAATGGCGGCTAGAGGCGCCAGCCAGTGAAGCGCGCTCCGCTCGTCCGGTGGGCCAAGCCACTGTGCAGCAGCACGCCGCATGGCATCGTGGGGCATGGCCATCTTGCCGCCCTGGGGTTGCCTGCTTGGCGCGCTTCAGGGGAGGGCGCGGGCGAAACAGCGCTTGCCCTGAAGCATGCGTGCCAGGCTTGCGGGCTCGACGGCTAACAAGTTGCGGGGGTGCTGGCGAGGAGGCTTGCATGCACGCCCTGGCAGCCTGAGGAGTAGGGGGGTGGACCGCCTATCTCAGGCGCCGGGGTCACGGGTAATTTGGACATGCCATGCTTCTGGGGTGCGCAGTCCTCTGGCGCTCACCCGGGAGGCAGAGCCACCCTGCCACGCCTCACTGCACCAGCTCCTGCACCAGGGTTGCAACCCGGCACTGCATGGCCCCTGTTTGCACATGTAACATGGAAAGCAGGGGACACAGAGTCAGCTGCAAGGCGCGCGCCACTCTGCGCCTGGTACCATGTGGCGCCGCTTGGACGCGCGGCCCGCGCAGTCGTGCCGCGCGTGCTTTTGCTGCCCACGCGCAAACAGGACGCGCAAACCAGCTTCTAGCGGCTGTCGGCAGTGTACGAGCTGGAAAGCTTTGCCCATAAACCAGGGCTCAGCGGGCCCATGACACGCTGCAGCCACCACACCAGAGGCGATTTCTAGCGCGCAGCCTGCACCCTTGCGGCGCCCGTCACCGGCCCGTGCGGTCGCCCGCGCCCGGCCGGCCTGCCGCCTTGGGCGCCAGGCGGCGCAGCGCGCCGGGGGCCGCCGACGCGCGCCGCGCGCCCACCGCCGGCCGCGCGCCGGGGCCCGGCCCCTCGCTCGGCAGCAGCGCATTCGCATTCAAGTCCAGCACGCCCGGGTCGGTGGATCGTTTTAAGGGGGTGCGCGCGCCCGCTCCCGGCGCTCCGGCATTGCCGCCGCTGCCGGCGGGCCCCGACTTCAGCCCCCCGAGGGCGGCAGGAGGGCTGGCGGCGCCCGGCGTGTCCCCCGGCGCCGGCCGCCCCCCGCCCCGCGCAGCCCCCGCAGCTGCCGGCGCGGACAGGGCGGGACCAGGGTTGCCTGCCCGAGGCCCCTGCGCTACCGGCGCGCTGCTAGCCCCGCGCGCTTCGAGGGCGAGGACCGCCTCAGGCCCCGGCGCCGCGCCCCTCCCTGCGGCGAGCGGCGCGCCCGCCGGCGCGTGCCCGCCAGCGGGGCCGCGCGCGAGCGACTTGCGCGCGGCGCTACGGCCGCCACCCCGCGGCGCACCGGGGCTCGATGACACGCCCCGGCCGTCCGCCAGGGTGCCTGCTGCGCCTGCTGGCCCCCCAGCCGCTCGCTCCGATCCGGGCACGACCAACTGCGCGCGGCACCGCCCCAGCCTGCTCGCTGTCTGCATGTGGACGGGCACGAAGTTCCGCGCGCGAGGACAGGAGCGCCACCCGTCGCAAGCCTGACCCCCAGTCGAGCTCCAGCCTTCCATGCGCAGGCAAGCGGACGGCCGTTTGTGACTGGCAGCGGGCGTGCTGGCAGGCGCCCCGTGTGCGCGAGCGGCGCGCCGGCGCCGCGGCGGCGCGATAACGCACCACGCCGCCGCCACACCTGCCGAGGGCCCTGCCAGCGCCCGGCCGGGGCGCCTCCGGAGGCGCGCCTGCAGGCTGGCCGGCCCCTGCGTGGCCATCCACGAGCGCCGCGGCGGCGCGCGCTCGGCCGCGGCGGCCGTCGGCGGCGCGTGCTCCGGCGCGGCGCCGGCCGCCAGCCAGGCGTGCGCGCGGATGCCGTCGATGGTGATGCGCTGCGCCGCGCGGCCAACCAGCATCTGGCGCACCTGCGCGTCTATAAAAAAGATGGATGTTCTTCCTAGGGTACACCACAAGTATATTCGTGTGCTGTGCGCGTCTGCCGCCGGCGCGCGCGCTCGCAGGCGCACGCCCCGGGCTGGGCGGGCTGGGCGCGCCGGCGTGCCGGCCTGGGCGCACCCATGCACGCAGCGGGGCACATCCCGGCGCCGCACGAAGCGGTCACAACTCCGTTGCAGCATGCGCTCGCGCCGGCCCCCAGGAGCGCCCATGCGCGGCTGCTTGCGTGCCACGGCCATGACCAGCTACAGGCGCGAAGGACAGCAACTTCAGGATACGCTAGGCCAGGCGCGGATGCAGGAGCATATCGCGAGGGTTATGGTAGGGCAACCCTAACCCTAGACCGCAGAGCGCGCGCCAGGTCGCGCAGGGGCGCGCTGACGCCGGGCCCCAGCGGCGGGAAGGCGCCGCCGGCGATCGCCGCGAACAGCGCGGCCGTGCTGTCCGCGCGGAAGGGCAGCCGCCCGGTCGCCAGCTCGTACAGGATCACGCCCAGGCTCCACACGTCGATGCTGGGCCCGTCGTACTCCTGCGCGCGCGCGCCCGCCGGCTGCTGGCTCCGAGGCGTGACTGAGGCACGCAATGCGCTGGCGCACCCCCTCAGCGCGCACGGCTGCGCGTGCCTGCCCATGCGCGGCGCGGGCCGTTTAACTTCAACCTTACCCTTCTCTCTATCCACTCAACCCACGTGCGGCACAGGCCATTTGCACGCACCGCTCAAGCGCACACATCGCATGTGGACAATCTGTCAGCTGCCGCTGACATGTGCAAGAGCGCCAGGGGGCTGAGGCAGTGCGCAGCGGCGCTGCACGTGCTAGTGAAAGATCACAGCACTGTCAGTACCACGCACGGCAGAGCGGCAGACGCTAGATTTGCTGCCGGAGCCGTTCGCCGCCCGCGGCTAAGGGTTCCGGCGCGCGCGCGCACGCGCCACCGGCGGCCGGCGAGCGGGCGGGCCGGCGCGCGCACCTCCCCGCGCACGATCTCCGGCGCGGTGAACTCGGGCGTGCCGCACGCGGCCGACAGCGACCCGGAGAAGGGCGTCGTGATGCCGGCCAGGCCGAAGTCGGCGACCTTGACGTTGCATGCGTCGTCCATCAGGATGTTCTCCGACTTCAGGTCGCGGTGGATCACGCGCCTGCCGCCGGCCCTGGCAGGGTTATGGTGCTCAAGTGGGGGGGCAGCATGGCGCAGGGCCCCTGGCGGCGGGCCCCGGTGCATCACGCGCTTGCCGCCAGCCCGGGCAGGCGTGGGTGCTCAAGGGGGGGCAGCATGGCGCTGTGTCCCCGGCGTCATGTTCCCGTAGTCATGCGCGGCTTGCACAGAGCCAGGCAGATGCGGTGATGCGCACTCTGCGCAGGGTCTGCGCAGGGTCTGCTGGCGTGCTGGCATCCCGTTGTCGCACGCATGCACGGCGAGGCTGATTGAAGTGGGTGACTGCATGGAGTCTTGCGGGCATGCTGGAGCGTGCCCGGCTCAGGGCGTACAGGCGGTCAGGCCCCTTTTGGGTTCGGGCCACCCTGCATGCCAAGCAACGAGGCCACGCCACTTGGCGTTGGCGCCCATGGCCCGCGCCTGCGGTGGCAGTAGTCGACGGCGTCGATGATCTGCGCAAACACGCGCCGCGTCTCCGGCTCGCCCAGCCGCCGCCCACCGCCCTGCCAGGTTGTTCTCCCCGGTGAGCAATGGCCGTCTGAGCACCACGGCATGCCAAGCAAGCCATGAGCTCCAGGATGTACCGACGATCCGCATGCCGTGCCGAAGCAGAGGTGTGAGAGGGCGTCCCTGGTGACATGGTAGAGGGACTGCGCTGCCTCTGTCGCAATGCGCACACCGTGAGGAGCCCCTCACATAGCGGGCCTGCCGGCACGGCGCGGCGCGCCCCCGGGCGCGCACAAAAGTCTACCATCGACCTGCCTGATGCATGGGGTTAGGGTAGGGTAGGTCGCGGTCGCACTCGGGCGCGCACAAAGTCCACCAGCGAGCCGCCCGACGCGTACTCCATGACGAAGTAGAAGCGGCTGGCCACCAGGATGCTGTCTAGCAGGCGGATGATGTTGGGGTGCCTGGCGCGCCCGCCGCGCATGAGCGCCCGGCGCGGCGCGCAAGCCGGCCCCAGTGCACCGCCCGGCATGCGCGCCACCGGCGGGGCCTAGCCGCACCCCGACGTGCGCGCCCGGCGGGAGCAGGCGCTGAGGCGGCTGCGAGTGCGCTGCAGGGCTGAGGGCACCGCGCGCAGTGACGAAAAAGGATACTGAGGTTAAGGTAGGGTAGGGTACAAGGGGTTTATATTGGCGCGCCTGAGCCCGGACAGCACGGCCAGCTCCTCCTGCACCGCATCGATCTGCGCGATGCTGCTGAACGTGCTCGCGTCGATGACCTTGACCGCCACGACCTCGCCTGCGCGGCGTGATCAGCAGTGACGTGCGCCGTGGCGCGCGCGCGCGTGACAAGGCGTCTCGCCTGGCTTGTGCTCAGCAACGCCGCATCACACAGCACTTGCGCACGGCTTCGGCGACGCGCTCCTCACCCTGGCGGCTGCCGGGAGTGATGCACGTGCTTGCCGGGACCTTCATAGATGCATCTAGCACGAACGTGACAGATGACCACTTATTGTCATGCGGGTTAGCCTGCGCATGCGGGTGTGTATACAGCGCCAGCATCAGAAGTGCTCGGCTAACCCCTCACAACGAGCATGGCCGCGCGAGGCCGCAGCGCAGCCTGCCGGTGGGCGCGCGGGCGCACCGGTGTCCACCCTCCGGCCCATGCGCACGGTGCCGAACGCGCCGCGCCCGATCTGGCGGCCCAGCTCGTAGTCGCCCACGCGCTTCAGCGCCGCCGCCGTCACATCGACGACCAGCAGCAGACGCTCGAGCGCGGGCGGTGCTTGCGGCGCCGGCGGCGGCGCGGCCGTCGCCGCCGCGGCTGCCGCCGCTGCCGCCACCGCCGCTGCCACGGCGGCCGCGGCGGCCGACAGCGGCGGCTGGTGCAGGTGCCGCGCCGCCGATGCAGCGGCGTCCGGCGCCGGGGCCTTGGCGGGCGCCGCGCCGGCGTCACCGGGCGCGCCGTCGCCGAGCGGCAGGCTCACCACCAGCGCCCTGCCCCAGGCCGCACAGCCTCTCTGTGATGTGGACTACCACTCAGGCAGGGCCCTGGCAGACGGCCTCTCTGCGCTGCTGCACATGCACAGGAATGCGATGGCGTTGCAGTGCGCTCAAAGCAGCGCCCTTGCATCGTCCGACGCGCCTCGGCCGCGGCTGCATGCAGGCCGTGCGTCGGCGCGCGCACCGGAACGGCTGCCCGTCGTGGCGGTAGCACAGCAGCCGCGCGGCGTGCGGGCAGGAGCGCGCGCCCCGCGCGGCCCTCGCTCAGCGGGCCGGCCAGGCAGAGGCAGCCGCGGCCGCGCACGGCGGCCTCCGCGTACCCCGTCACCTCCTGCGGACGCAGTTTTTTGCTGGCTGGGCCCCATCTCAGCTTGTGCATGGGGCGGCGTCGCCTAGGTGGGCTGGTTAGAACAGGGTTGCTGTTGCCTCCTGCAGGCGCGGTCCTCACTCGGCGATGCGCGGCGCTGCCGCATGCCTTTGGCGCATCTGGGGTGAGCCGGCGGCACTGCACCAGCGTTGCAACAAGCGCAGACCTCTGTGCAACATGCTTGCATGCAGGGCAGCCCCTCCGTGTGCAGTCGAAGGCGCGTGCCTGCGTGCGCTCTTGCAATGCTGTGACCCATGCTGCGCGCCCGGTGCAGGCAGCAGACAGCCGCACGGCGCGTGCGCTGCCGCGCGGCGGGCGCGCCTGGAACCCGACACTGCAGCGCTGGAAGGGCGACCCAGCGGCGATGCCGTCCACGAGCGCCATGCCGCGAAGCACGCTCGCGGCGGCCGCCTGCCGCGCCGCCGCTGCGGCCTCCACGCCAGGGTTGGGGTCCGCGCCGGCGTCCCCCGCGCCCGACGCGCGCTGGGCGTCCTCGGCTGCGCTGGCGGACCCCTGAGCGGAACCGGCGCCGACGGGCGGCGGCGGGCCGGGCGCGGCGGCCCCCTCTTCAGCCGCGCTCGGGCGTGACCCAGGGTCCGCTGCTTGCCCGGCGCCCTCACGCGGGGCCGCGTCCGCGCAGCCAGCGGCGGCCTCCGCAGCTACCCCCGCCTCGGGAGGCGCGGCATGCGGCCCACCGCTCGGGGCGGGCGCTGCATCGGATCCTGAAGGAGCAGGCTCTGGCAGGCGCGGTTGGGGCCGCGCGAGCGGGTGGAAGAGGAGCAGGCACCGCGGCGCGCCGGTCGGGCCGGGCGGGACCGGCAGGCAGCTCACCGCGCAGCTGACCCTGGCCCGCGGGCGGCCGGGCGAGAGCACATTCAGTTACTGCATGCGTGCGCATGGCATGGACGGTGGTGGCGCGGATGCACTAAACTCCATTGCTTGTATTTTGAGCCTGGTCTGGTAGATAGCACGCAGTGGCGGGGGGCCTTGGAGCTGAGCAGGGGCTTGTGCGCCTGCATCGGTCCGCGCTCCAGCTAGCGGGCCGCACCACCCAGCCTTAACATCTCAGAGCACCCGGCCGACCCTCACCACCTCGACAGCCTTGAGCGGCTCTCAGCGCGCGCGCCTGGAGCCGTCCGGGCGCATGAGCGCGACCGTCGCGCCGCCCGGCGCGCCGGACCTGGCCGCCGCGCGCAGCGCCTCGCTGCCCGCGCCCTGCTCCAGCAGCGCGCCCAGGCCAGCGCCGCCGTCGCGGCCGGACCCCTGCCCCGACCCTGACCCTGACCCCAGGCGCACGCCCGCCAGCTGCTCCAGGCCGCGGCTGGCGTACAGCAGCGCGCCGCCCGGCACCGCCAGGTCGACCACCGCCGCGGACGCCAGCAGCGCCTCCGCCGCATCGGCCGCCGCGCTGTCCTGCGCAGAAGCAGGATGTGGCATTGTTATGCACTGATACTGTGAAGCCTATGTGTTGGTACCATCATCAGGCAAGAGCAGTTGGCAGGTGTTGAGGTGTTGCGGGGCTATGACAAGTATGTGAAGTCAGGCACATACGTACACAGGGCTGTCAATATGTCTATGTAGTATCGGGGCGGCAGGCGGGCTCGCCTCCACAACAAAGGCTGCGTCGGCTGGCGGCGCTGCGCAGGGCGGCCGCGCAGCGAGCAGCGGCGCGTCGCCCCCGTCGTCAGACTCGCGCGCATCCTCTGCTGTCGCAGCACCTGGCTGCACCCCCGAGCCCTTGCTGCTGCCCGCATCGGGCTTCTGACCGCTGCCTGCCGCTGGCGGGGGCTTGGGAGGCTCTGCGCCTGACCGGCTTGTATGCTGGCGCCGCACGTCAGTGCGGCGCGCAGGCTGCATCGCTGCCCCGGGCGCTGGGGATGCGGGGCAATGGGCCTGATCTGCAATAGCGCAAAAGAGAGGGGATCTTATACCAGGCGCTGTGGTTGTGTTAAACAGACGCACGCACTCCACATGCCAGGCCGCTGGCTCTGCTGTTCAGTGTTTGTGAGCTGGAAGCGCTGCAGGGCGCTTGCAGCGCTTGCTTGCGCACGTTTGGAAGCGCGTAGCAGGGTGATGTAGAGGCCACATCAGCACTTCTGGCCACTGCTTGGCCAAACACCGTTGCATGGGCTACAGATGTGGTATGAATGCGCAGAGCACGTTTGGAAGTAACTCCACCGCTGCTAGGGTATGTGACCTGATCCCCAAGTGCACCACTGAACTGAGCTCATAGCCGTAGACCTTATGGGCAGCACAAGGTCGTGAGTTCCAGCATCTGGCGCAGTGCGGAGGCGCAGTATTCGGCTTGCTTTCCCATCCCAGATAGGGTTGAAGCGACTGGACAAGTGCTCATGGAGTGTTTGTCTAAATTTCACGAAAACGCAGGCAGCATGATTTCGCGCAGTCCATCGGGGTTGTCGACGTGCAACCATGCGCCACACACCATATGTATCACGGGCCTTGCGTGATCACGCAACCCACCAGCTGCAAGAGGTGCACTCGCACTCGACACGGAGCACGCAACCGTCAACATCTCACTTGCGCGCTCGTTTTCATACACATTGAAACCATGCATTGAGGGCACCCATGCATTGAGGGCTGCTTGTTGTGCAGCAGCCACCTTCACAAGCCTGCAAAAGCACTTTATAAAGCAACATGCTCTTTCCGGCCACAAGTTTTAGACATTAGCCGCATCTATCCCTGAAGGCATGCAGGCCAGGGGCAATCATCGGCGCACCAGTGGCCGGCAGCGGGCAGGGTGTGTAGGAGCAGGCGCCCGGGGTCCGCGCAGGCACCAGGTGCCGCAGCTGCCTCGCGGGCAGGCCCCTCTGCCTGCACACACAACGTGCGGTCAGGCGTGTACGCGGCTCTCGCTCTGGGCCCCATGCCCTGCATAAGCCCGCAGCAGCTGCCTCGCATGCCGGCACCTCACCAATATCATGTGCATTGCAAGGCCGTGCACGCCCCGTGCGCCCTGCTGTTACCCCTTTACTCACACGGCAGGACGAGGCGCAGCGCATCCTCCTAGTGGCGCCTGATGTGCAAAACACTGCAGACTCTCACGCTTCAAGCAGTGCCATGACTTCACCTAAACACTCTGGAACCATGCAGGATGCAACCGTGCAGGATGCCTACAAGAAAGCCATGCGCAGACCAGGCCGCTTGTCGGTCAGGTCTGTGCCCTCGGCAAGGGCCTGCTGCACTCCGATGCGACAAAGCGGTGCGCACCTCCTTACGTGCCAGCGTCTCTAGCCGCTGCCACTCCCCTGACGGCCATCGGTCCGAGTTCTCAGCTTTTACAATATGCAGCGCAGTGCCATGCGGGGGCGCCTCCACCACATCCCTGGCGGGCGGGTGCGCGCCACGGCCTGACCTCAGGCCCTGCTGCATCAAGCATGCCGCGCACATGCTGGGTCTGTCGCGACGCAAGCGGGCTAACACTTGGGGCGTTCATGACATTGACATGACAGTGCAATATTGGGTCCGGAGTCAAATCTCACGCCCTGGCTTTACTTTGTAGTGCCGCCATGCAGTAACACACAGGGCGCGTGCTGCACAGGGCGCGTGCTGACACACCGCTTCCTGCTTTGCCACAGTGCACACCGCGCGCCCTGGCGCGGCATACTGCCTAATGCTGAGAGCACCGCCCTGCAGGCAGGGCGGGCACCAGTAGTCGCTGCGTTTGTAGCTCGCCAGCATGGCTGCCGCGCCTGGCCACACCGCGCAACAGGGTGAGGCATTGCACATTCATAGCTGCTGCCACCCTGTGTCGCGGAAAGACACGCAGGCTACTGTGTGCCCCATGCAGGGCTGCACGGGTGTGGCGGCTTGTTGGTGCCCATCCTGGCCCGGCAGGAAGGCACTTCCCACGCATGAGCAGGACAGCCGTGCTGCATGCTCTGCGAGCCAGGGCAGCGCATGGCCAGGTCGAACACGGATGTGTAGGCACACCACCGACATCAAAGGCGAACACGAGGCCGTCGCGGCTGCGCGCGGGCACAAGGCTGGAGCCCAGCCAGTGCTGCACGCCCACATTGTAACCCAGCGCGCCCACCGCGTCATAAAGGGCCTGCTCCACCAGGCGGCAGAGTCACTCTGGCTGTGACACAACCTGTGGCACACATGCATTTGTGCATGAGCTGCAGAGCCCAGACATCAGCACGCTCATGCGGTGCTGTACTGAAGCATCACTGCGAGCACACCGCCACTGGTGTAAAAAGCTGTGAAGCGGACAAAGAGCCACCAAATTCACATCATAAGCACCACATGCCTTCCTCCGCCGTGACGCAATGTGCAGTGGGGTCAGGCGCCATTCTTACAGTTGCCCCAAAAGTCAAAGGTACCTTCCAGGACCGCCGCGCACCTGCCGCGAGGGCAACGGCAGGTCCATGCACCGCAGGTCCTCCAGCACGCGGTCCGCCTCGCCCGCGCGCACGCCCGGCTTGGCGCGGCTCACCGGCGAGTCCAGCACCCACGCCTGCCGCGCAGCGCGCGGCACGGGTGCGGCGGTGGTGGTGCTGGGCGGGCCGCGCTCGTGATCCGCCACGGTCACCACATCGGCTTGTTTTGTGTGAGGTCGAGCAGGGCAGGAGTACGCAGGCGGCAACGGAGATAACTGCATTAACGACCTGCCGTGCTGAGACCCTCCGCGCTGTCGCACGTGCCGGGGGCCTTGACAAAGCCCACAACCCTCGTCATAAAGCTGTGGCGTGACCACTTGCAAGTTGGTGTACTGGCTGCAAGCAAGGGGCACACCTGCTGCGGCACGGGAAATGCGTTGCTGTCCGCGGCGCAACCCCGCAGGTACTGCAGTACCGCCTTGCCACCCAGGGAGTGGCCTGCGCGCCAGCAGCGCTTCCCACTCCTTGGCGCATGTTCAACGCGTATCACCCAGCTGGGTCGTCCATGCAGCCGTACTGCCAGTCCGCGTCTACCCCCAAGATACATGAGACATGAGGTTGGTTGCATTCATTGACAGATGTGCAGACGGACCCGCCACGCTGCAGTATAGCATGTATTATCTGAAAGGGGCTACACCGCATGCAGGGGCTTGCATTGGGGCTTGCATTGGTACCCTCTGCAGCGGGGCAGGCATGGCAGTCCAGGCCTGTCCAGGATGGACAGCCTTCTCTTGGACAGTCTAGGCCTGTCCAGGACGAACAGGCCTAGACTGTCCGTCCTTGCTTCACGACCAGGGCGCACCGACGAGCGCGGCAGGCGCGCGGCCGCCCAGGCTCCGGTGGACCAGGTTGGCCAGGTCGCCCGCCGCCGCCTCCATGTCGTGCGGCGGGTGCAGGCCCGGCAGCGCGGCCGAGGCGCCGTGGCAGCGCTGGTCGACCAGGAGCACCCGCCACCGCCTGCAGCGGGCTCGCACGCCTGAGACCGCACCTACGATTCGTCTGAGTGAGGTGTTCGGCGCCAACGCAGGCCCGGCAGCCGGCCAAGGCGCTGTGCGCCGCTGTTCATTCGCAGCTCGCCACCTCCTGCAGGTGCGCGCCTCACCAGGCCCCGAGGGTCTGCGCCAGCAGGGTGCTAGTGCAGGCAGCACACCAAATGACCCGGCACTGCATTTTCAACCACAGCAGTGATACACTGGGCCAACGCACAGCGACTCACAGGAAAGCACAGCTTCTAGCTGAGCACAGCCAGCTCTTGGCGTCCTTCCTCGACGTGATATGCAAAGGACTCCTAGCTGCCACAAACCTCTTATATATGTCGTAGAAAGCAAATAAGTGCACATACGGGCAGGTGTGGCCAGCAGCAGCAGCAGAAGTAGTTGGGCGAGGCCTCGTGCCTGCCGGAGGCGTTGAGCGCATCGCCGATCAGGCGGCGAGCAAAGGAGCGCCAGTTGCGCCCGCTGCCGAGCAGCCCGTGTACGAGCACACACGTGTCTGTCGTGGAGTCGCTCTGAGGCGATCCGGGTGCTGCAATCTCCTCGTATGCGAGGGTGGCTCCTGCGCTAGCTGTGCTGAAGTCCCGCACAGCAGGGGCCAAGCTGCCTTGCAGCTGGTCCCAAACGCCTGTCAGCAGGTCGCGCAGGGCCTGCGCACACTGGCAGTGGCTAAGTGACACGTTGTCAGTGAAGCATTGCCACAGTGTAGGCAAACTACACTGGCTATGTTCTACAGGATGCACGTTTGCAAGGCAATGCACGGGGCGGAACTGACCAGAGCACCTCGCACTGTCGGCAGCCGGCATCTGCCTCCTACAGCAAACATGTGTGAAGGCACACACGGTGATATGTGTTGCAAAACACCAATGCGTCTCACACAGAAGTGTGTACAAATTGCATTGACAGCACACGCCTGACCAGGTAGCAGCGTCAAGCTTGCGCACAGACATGTGCGCACAGACAAGCTCGGCTGCCAGACAAAATACACCCTCAAATTCACACCCCGCTCGGGTACTACCGGGTAGGAGGTCAGAGGGCTTTCGCTTTTGTATTTCCAGCATAATAACAAGCATAATAAGCGCATAATAACAAGCAGCTGCAGTGGGGTTTACATGCGTGCTCAGCTTCCTGTCAAGGTGCAGGAGTGGGTGGACAATAGATGCTCGCGTTTGTGCAACGTTATCCTGTCGGCGCCTGCTGGGCATGAAAAGTCACGTCATCAACCTGTGTTGCAGCCTGCGCTGGTCGTGCGCTATAGCAAGGTGGGTGCGTCCACTGGGCTTGCTGAGCAAGCCTTGGGTAATTCACCATACACAGTGCTGCTGGCATGAATACAGACCATGGGACACCGCAGCAAGCCCAGCGGGCGCCGACATGGTGGTCATAGACAGGAAGTGCTGGGGGAATGTGCATGTGTTCGTGATTGAGGAGGCGAGCCATGGTGGAGTATTTGTGCTACCGCATGCCAACCTGCTGACATCCTCAATGACAAGCACATGCACCTTCCCACATTGCTTCCTGGATATAACCATTTGCCGTCCGCATTCTGCTTCGGTGTCCTATGGCCCGCATTGGCGCCAGCAGCACTATGGATGGTCATTGCCACCCAAGGCTTGCGCGGCAAGCCCAGTGGCGCAGTAATGCACACACTCTTCTTGCCATAGCGCGCAACCGTCGCAGGCTCCAACACACTCTTGATGAAGTGACTGTTTCCATACCCGGCAGACGCCGACAGCAAAACGTTGCCCTTATGCGAGCATCCGTCGTCAGCCCACTCCTGCACCTTGACAGGCGCAACATCCTCACCAACAACCCTCAGTCCTTGCGCCTGGTTGTGCACTGCACCCCACTCTGGTGCATCCCACTCAGGTACCGCAGACTAATGGCTCCCAACTGCAGCCCTCTCCACCCTCGACAGGCGCACCGTCGCCTTGGGCTTGCGCCCCATGCTGGCAAACAGTCATCCCGCGCCAGAAACAGACAGACACATTACGCAACACGCATGCAGAGCAGCTCAAGCACTACCAAAATCCATTCACAGAGGAATGCAAGCCACAATAGCATGTCAGACATCATCGTCGTGTTTTGGCATAGGTGAGGCCCATGGCGCTGATGCTGTGGGTACCTATGATCTGTTACATATGATGTGGTGCAGCTGCGTTCCGCAACCGCTAAATGCACTTGAAACCACTTCAATCATGCCATATGCACAAGCAAAGGACCTCACAATGCATGCCCTGTTTATAAGCTCACAAACTCAACCACACCTGCTGCCCCTCCCAGGAATTAGGGCAGCAGAACAGGGTCCACAAGTGTCACAAACCATGTGTCTGGTTTCCCGATCAAAGACATCAATCAGCTATCGTCAACACCTCACAAAGTATTCTCACAGCATCGCCATTGCACATGCCTTTTTTGGGTTGAGTGGCGCGCGCGCACATGTGCTGCACTTCACTGCTGCGGCATGGAGCCCGCCTGGCTGCGCTCGAAGCGCGCTCTGTCGTCCTCAGACTGACAGCACACCTCCTGACCCGAATGCAGCATCTTCAGCTCCACCACCTTATTGGCCACCTGCGCAGCCCATGCACGGTCCCGCTCACTGATGCTTACTTAGCGGATGTAAAGCACAGCGTCGTCCTGTTCACAGATGCGATAGCATGCCAGTACTTAGTATTCAGAGCAGAAATACTGGATGACAGCAACAAGCGCAATCATGGAACCGGGGTTGCACACGCATGCTCGAGCACAATGCAGCACTTTTGCTTTGCATGCATTGGGGCAGACTCTACGCATTTGCATCAAACATCACTCTGCTCTGTCACTGCTTTCTTAGAAAACACGCCAAAGTCAATGTGTGCTTGGCCAGGCGCCTCACGTCAAAAGCATTGACAAACGTGTCCCGATAGTCAAACTGCAGCAGCGCCTGGCTCATGTCCAGGAGCACGTCGCCTGCATCGGCGCTGCCCTGTCTCCTGGCCGACACGTATGCCTGGCAGGCGGCATAAAGGACGTTGCTGTGTAACTCTCGCAGAGCCACGGCTTCTTTGCCTCAGAACTAGCAACCAATATGCAGAGTTTGCATGTTAAATAACAAGCAGTCACCTGCCAGCACAGCTGGGTCCAGGTGAGCGGGGAGTTTTGCATGTTCGAACGGGTGAAGCACGTCGCCTACAGTTTTTTATCATAGGCTGCAGTGCACAACACCTCCATAGCTGGTCAGGCTTGTTGCACGTTGTTCACACCTGGCCTGCAGCATCGCCCAGGTCTCTGTGGACGCTCTGTGGAAGCCACTCCTCATCGAGCCAGAGAGCGACAGCGTCAGACACCCACTGAACCTCCGCTGCGACGTCAGCAGCCAGGGGTGGCAGCATGACAGCCTCTGGCTGAGCGTCACTTGCCTGCGTAGCGTGAAGATGTTGAGTTTACAACAAAGGCAGGTGCACATGCGAAAGACAAACACAGGAAGTCATTGCTCCTTACCTGAGCGGCGTACGCACATACAGGCTGCATTGCAGCAGGTCCAGTCGTGGCCAGCCACACTGTCTGCTTCTCCACGAATAGCTTTCTGCGCTGACGATGTGCATGCTGCTGGCATGCATGCCGCTGCAGGACTTGGGGCGGCCGTGCTACGCCTGACGTATGTATGCATAAGTGCTTCATTGCACAGCCCGTTGTGCGCTGCTTTGAATCCATGCAGCCGGCTCATACAGGCGCCTGTTTTGGCACATCATGGCACGGCTTGCATGCTCCTGGCCCCTCTCCTACAGTCTGTGCAGCAGGCTGGGGCTAGATTGACCGTCAGGCTTCGGTGGAGCCCTTGGGCTGCTTGGCAGAGAGTGGAGCCTATTTAACGCACGCTGATTAGAAACATCACAGTTATTATGAGCGGCCCGCCGCACCTGAAGGCTGTTTTCTTCGGTGCGGACACAGCAGTCATGGATGTGCTTTGCCTTTGCCCGTAGTATGCACAGCCCCGCTGGACCACATGTTGGACCAGCAACACCGTGAAAGACACAAGCGCAGCGCTTAGTGCTGCTTTTCACTGCGCAGACCTGGATGACACGCTGGTGCTGACGGGCGAGGCGGACCTGAAGGCATACGCTGACGTCGCAGCCCTGGCAGAGGAGCGCTATCCAGACGTGCGGGCCCGCGCTCTCACCACAGCTTGCTGCAGCACGTCCGGCACGGGTCGAGCAAGGTGTCTCTTGGTACACATCAAGGAGTCTGGGGACTCGGGCAAAGGCTGCCTGCTTGTCCCGGGACGCGGCGTCCTTAGCGGCTCCCAATTTGTGACCAGTTTGCCAAGCTGGTGACCACTGGGAAGCCGCACAGGACGCTGCATCTTGGATTATGGATCTAGCCCATGCCCAAGCCCCAGCCTCTGGTCTCCCAGAGTGTACATTGCTGGCGCATGCCCCCGCTCGAGCCCGCTCTCTGCCGCACACCCTGTCAACGCTCACAGGGCGCCTGGTGCTTGAACCAACAAGGCGCTACTGCTGCGCTTGTGCTGATCCTCACATATGTCAGCAGACAGCGCCCTCGGGTGCAGCAGCCTGATGGCTGCCGCGCTCTCAGGGCGTAGGTGGATGTGAAGCGGCTGCTGCAGGCGTGGCAGCGGCTGTTCGTGCAGGCGCCCTGGGACCCCAACGACAGGGTGCGCCCACGCGTGCGGTCCGGGCTGCTGGGTGCGACCAGGGGGCGGGCGTGAGACTCAATGTGCAGTCGTGAGGTGCGGAGGCTATTATGGGGCCTGGCAATGCGATGCGGTGTGCACGGGCTTGGCCGCTTATAGCCACAGCCCCAGATGCTGGGGTGCTGTTTTGCATGAGACTGGTTAGTGTAGACCCCGGCGCACGGCCGCCAAGAGCTCAGACGGCAGGCCGTACGCCGCTGCCGCGCTGACGCGCGCCGGCGCCGGGACAGCAAGCAAGCGAGCCCCCTCAGGTTTCCCTGCGCAGAGTCCTGGGCAGAGAGAAGTATTAGGGGCCGCACAGAGCCGCGCCCACCGCATGCAGCGGGCTTGTCCAGTGCTCCCACCGCTTCCTTGCGCATGTAGCCGCCACTGGCTATGCGCTGTCGGCCATTCGCACCTGGCTTGTGCGAGCCAGGATGCGTAGGCCTGGGCTGCAGATGGCTGGCAGTCAATAGCGGCCACTCTGTGCTCTCCGCAACGCTGCACACCACGCAGCCGAGTGGCGGGCGGGCGGCCACGTCAGACCAGGCACGCGAAGCGGAGCGCGCCCGGCGGTGAGGGCCCCAATCGCGGCCACCGCGCGGCGCAGGTGCACGTGGAGCAGTGGCGCGCCGCGCTGTGGGCGCGCGCGCTGGCGGAGCAGGGCGCGGCCGACGCGCCGGCCGGCGGCGCCGCGCTGCAGGCGCGCTTCCGCGCGGCGCGCCTGCGCCACTTCCGCCTGGAGCCCGGCGCGCGGGTGCGCTGCCGCGCTGGCGCTTCCTGCCCCCGGGGTGTGAGCGTGGGTCGCACGCCTGCACCGTTACCGCCTGGAGCTTGCTGCGCGGGCGCGCCGCGCGCTGGCGCCCCCTGCTGCGGGGCATGACTGTGCGCCGGCTGGTGCCTGGTGGGAGCATGCGCGCCTGGATAGCGCCCAGGGTGCACGAGCAGCTCGCGCCGGCGCCCTCCGCGTCTCTGGTGTGCATGCGTCTGGGGTAGATTGGGACCCTAGCTCGCTGCTTCCCCTGTAAGTGAAAAGGCGCCCCGTGTGCTGGCCCATCAGACCAGGCTCGCAAGAGCAGCCGCCACAATTTTAACCTAATGCCCAGCGGCCACGCCGCAGGAACTCGTGGAGGCGCTGCGCAGCAACGGCCTGGCCACCGCCATCATCACCAACGGCCACCCAGAGATCCAGGCGCGCGCGCTCCACCCTTTGCGTGATGCCCAAGGCCTCGATAGGGTATGTCTATACCCTACCTTGTCACTGTGCTGTGAGGAGCTACAGGGTGACATGGGCCGTCAACCAAATTTAGCATGGGACAGGCAGGCCCTAGCTTGAGGTGTTTGGCGGTGTGGCGCGACAGCCAGTCACGGGCGCGCTTGCAAAGCCGGCTAGCGAAACTAGAGTCATATGGAGTTAGAGTCATATGCCCAAGTCACAGGGTCTGGGGCTGACACAACTCGGTGCTGGTGGGCGCGCAGCGCGGCAAGCTGGCGCGCTGCGGCGCTGAGCGCCTGTTTGACGCGCTGCTGGTGGGCGGCGAGGAGGCCGCGGCCGGCGCCGCCGGCAAGCCGGACGCGCGCATCTTCCGCAAGGCCGCGCGCCTGGTCGGCGTGCAGCCCTGCGAGGCGCGCGCCCCGTCAGGTGCATGGTGATGTGGCTGACGCTGCCATGAGGCCGCGCGCCCAGTCCGCGCGCGGCCCGCATGGCTGACGCCGCCATAGCACTGTTGCTGTGCGCCCTTCTCCAGAAGCATGTGTGGTTTTGCAGATGCGCGCGGGCAGTGCACACACTGGTCTGCAATTGAGTGAGACCTCTCATGGTGCAACCTCATGAAGTGGATGCTGAGCCTTGTTCCCGCACCGTGCGCCGCTCGCCGCAGCCGGGCCACAAGCTCAGGCCGCGCATGTGTGGCGCTTGGTGTGACAGGCTGTGCTCAGCCCTGAGTTCAACACATGCTCGCGACTTAGTGTGAGACGGGGCCGCCGCAGGCCGTGATGATTGGCGACAGCCTGCCGGCCGACATCCAGGGCGGCCAGAACGCGGGCCTGGCGGCGACCGTCTGGGTCAACCGCGGCGGCGGCGCGCGTCCGGCCGAGGTGCCGCCCGCGCCCAGCCAGGCCGCCAGCAGTGCGCCTCGTGTGGCAGGGCTAGGTTTATGGTAGGTCACGCGTGATCAGTCGGCCAATAGGTTGAGGGGATGACGTCGGCCGCTGTGGTGCGTCGGGTGCTTGCCGCTTGCAGGGCGCTGCGGCGCCAGCCGCCGCTGAGGGCATGCAGCTGCGGAAGGTTCAGTGACCTCCTGGGCGCCACGTCAACAACCCGCGCTCGGCATGGCCACGCGCTGCCTGTGCTGGAACACAGTCGCCCCTTGGTGTTAGCGTGTTGCAGGGCGCAGGGCGGCAGGCGGGCGCGGCCGTGCGGCTCAGCGTGGCCGTGCGCGGCAGGCGCCGCAGCCGAGCGAGGAGGTGCGGCACGTGACAGAGCTGCCGCGCGCGCTGGCGGCGCTGCAGAGGCGCGCGCTGCTGGCGGGTGTGCCCGACGCGCTGCTGCGCGCCGCAGCGGCGACGGCGCAGGGCACCGTGATGGGCGCGCCGGCCGGCGGCCCGGCCGGCGGCGTCGCAGGCAGGAGCGCCGAGGGCGCCACCGTGGATGCTGCGGCCGCCTAGGTGCCCGTGACAAGCAGGCGTGTAAAAAACGCTGTGCAGGGGTAGCTGCAGCCTATCATGGGTTGCCGTGAGCATGAGAGTACCATGGGGCCTGAGCGCTTTTGTACATGGACCAACACACCTTATATAAGCGTGTAGCCTTACGTGTGGCAGCGTGTGCTTGACTAGGAGTGAAGTTGGCAGCGACACTCATGATGGATTGCTGCCTAAGTGCGCAGAGAGATGCTGCACTTGCGAAGTAGATCTCCGCTCGTGCTTGGCGGCAAGGACCTCACAGCATTTTGCTGTCACACCATCTCGGCGTTTCAGCTGTAAGACACACACTTCCGACGTCTGTTACTGTGCACTTACGAACCCAGGCTGTGGGCACTCACTTTACACGTACAGTTGCCCGCCCTCAAACTACCTCCTTAGCAGTCACTCCCCATCTTGTCGTAGTGGCCACGCTGCACAAAGCAAAGCGTTGCCTGCCAATGAGCAAGTGCACAGCTACCAACCGTCACAGCTTCACACGTAACATTCCTATACACCCGCACCTCACATGACCTTTTCAGGACCTTTTCAGGACCGACCCACCCATGAGCCCAAAGTTTTGTGCTTCAAGCAGCCCCCTGCTCACTCCCCACTTACCCTCAAATAGGAGCTTCCGCAAGCATGTACGAGAAGCTTTCCCAGTCAACCTCCAATTGGGACTGCATAAATGAACGACCGCTGCCCACCAATAAGTCACAAAGGCGCCTATTGTGGCCCCTGCCTGGCACCCGAACTATTGCCCCTTGCCTGGCGCCCGCCCGCAGACCACATGCTGCTGTGATGCAGCCCCATGCAGGCTTGGGTCAACACCCAAGCCTGAACCCAGCAGCCACCAGGTCGCAGCATACCCTGACACTCGCTGCTGGCACAGAGCTGCAATGCATACCTGGTAGCCACCAGCAAAGAGCGCCTCGCTGGCAACACGTCTTTACAGTGCTGACATGGACGGTCACCTATACTTGGCAGCCATGTCGATGGCGCTCAGGTTCTTGCAAGGCCACTCACCATAACAGATCGCCAGCGCTCACGCGCTCACGACACATCTTGACCAAACACTTGTGGGGCTCGGTCTGCGAGCGGTGGCAGCAGCTGCACCAAACGGGCGCACTGCCCTAGCTCTGCAAAAATTGCTGGCGTGGTTACGCTGCCATCCAAAGACAGGCTAGAACAGCTTCTATCGAGCCTGCAGCCGGCAGCACCGCACGGCTACGACAGCGCGCCGCGCTCACACAACCACAACCACGGGGTGATCGTGGGGCCCGGCAGCAGGCTGCGCGGCGGCGGCGCCAGCCGCGGGCGCGCCCGCGCCCGCGCCGGCCGCCGCAGGCGCCGCAGGAGGCCCGCCGCGCGGCTCCGCGGCGGCCGCGTCGGGCGTGCCGGCGGTGGCGGCGGGCAGCGCGTGCGGGTGCTCGCGAAGGTACTCGCGCTGCGCGCACGCACATGCGTGGTGAGGGATGCGCCTGCACCATGGTTTCGTCCCGGGCCAAGCGTGCGAGGATGCCACAACTGCTATCAATCGACGCCTGCGGGCATACCAAAGCAGTACAAACATGGTTGGAACACTGATCAAGTGCACACAAGCACAGCAAGCGGAGAGAATTTGACGCGTGCATGCGAAGGCTGTCAGTGCGGGGGGCACGCGTCCCGGCAGGAACCCGCGCTGTAGCCGCCCAAGTCTAAACATACCGGCACTGCAAGCTGCCCCCGCCCTTACTACTTGCCAGGCGAGGCGCCTAGTGCGGCCACTTCGCTCAACTGCCTGGCGCGGCGGGCCTACATGGCCGGGCCCGCGCCTGCAGCGCGGCGAGCTGCTGGCGGTACATCGCGCGCGCGAACAGCGTGTAGCCGACGCCCACGATCAGGCCGGCCACCAGCGCGGTGGGCAGGTTCAGGTTGAGGAACAGCACGGCCACGATGGTGGCGATCCAGGTTATCTGCGCGCGGCGCGGCGCGCGGCGTCAGCGCGCCCGCCGCAACGAGCAGTGGCGGCGCCACATGTCATCCGCAGCCCCGCCGCGTATGACATTTGCCCTACGACATTGCCCTAGGCGAGCCTCTGCAATACAATCTCAATGCATCATGAAGGCGCCGCAGTCAGCATATCAGCGCACTCCCGCCTGCCAACACTCGCGACACACACCCGCAACCCCGAAAAGGCTTCCACCGTTCGCAGAGCTGGCCGGGGTCGCCTCGAGCAGCGAGCGCCCGCACCCGGATGCAGTCAAACACGATGTCGGCGGAGCCCGGCATCTGCTCGCCCAGGAACAGCGGCCCTGGCGTGTGCGCGCGGTCGTCCGGGTCGAAGCCCTCGCCATCGGACGCGCCGTCGGACGGCGCGCGCGGCGTGATCGCCGGCAGGTTCCGGATGGGCGCCTTGCACACGTCGCACACGCTGTCGCCCTGCCGTGCGCGGCGCCCGCGTCAGCGCACGCCTCCTGAGACGCTGACCGCGACATATATACCTTGCTAACTAATCAGCACCCTCTCAGGGCACAGCTCTTTTACTTTGAGCGCGGCCCCCCCCGCAGCGGCGCTGGACGCTGCGTTAAGTGCTCGCCCGGGTCGGACGGCAGCCAGCGCCTCCCTTTGTCTGCCACCGCCACAGGTTGCGCGCACAGCGCGCGCCCGACGCGTGCAAAATTTCTGCGGCGCGCGCCTTGACGCGCGCCCACTTCTCGGCGCAGGTGCGGTGCCGCAGCGCCAGCTCGCCGCGGCACTGGCACTCCAGCACGATTGCCTTGCCGCTCTCAAAGTCCGCCGGCTCCAGCGCGTCCAGGCAGATCAGGCACACCTGGGCCCCCAACGTCACCTTGCACGGTCGGCGCAGCCCAAACAGAGGTCTGCAAGAGTCAACTCGAGCACCCTGCAGCCTCCCGTCACCACACCTAATGCAAGCACAAGCAGTAGCCCCATCCGCATTTGCGGCAACACAGTACCCATGTGCTCACCCTCTGTCAATCCTGCTTCACCGTGCAGCAGGCTGGGGCACACCGGCTGCATCTGCCCATTGCTGGGGCTGCGCTTCAGGCTGCCGCGCTCGCCACTCAGCCGGCGGCCGAAGAGCGCGCGCAGCGCGCCCGCCGCGCCGCCCGGCGACCCGCCTGACGCGTCGGGCGAGCGCGGGCTGCCGCGCTTGCTGCCTGCGTCACTGCTGCTCGGCGCGCCGGCCGCGCCCGCGCTCACCGCCTGGCATAGCGCACATGCCCAGTCAGCACAAAATTGTACGGCAGGCTGGCATGAACCAGAGCACGGCGGGGACCGCGCGCCCTGCGCCTGCCACAACCAAAGCATAGTGGTTGACAGGCACCTGCCCTGCCCGTGCCACGAGCCGCCCTGGCCACGTCTGGCAACACACGTCCTTGGATGCAGGCGACGCATGAAAAAGGCGATACAGAGCCATATGTGAGGCTCTCCAAAACAGACAGGCGTCCCGCCAGCCACATCTCTACAGCGTTCTCGGCAGCAGCGCCCTGCTGTCGTAGCAACTCCCCAACCCGTCGCAGCTTCGGCGCGCTGAGGCGCGGGAGACACACAGTTCAATACCGCCTACTCCCCGGCGAAGAAGAGCAGAGGAGGCGCGCCAGGCCGGCGTCCGCAGCGGCGTCGGTAGATGCGCACGGCGCTTCATGTATCTCGCCGCCGGGTGCGGCCGCTGCGCTGGGTGCTGCCGCCCCGTCTGCGTTGCCGGCCGCCGCCGCGCTGCTGCCCGCGGCCGCGTCGCCGTCGCGGCTGCTGCTGTGCTCACGCGACAGCAGCTGCTCGCCCGTCTCCACATCCCCGGTCGTCGTGGGCGTCAGCGACGCCCCCGCGCCGCGGCGCCAGCCCAGCGCGCGCCTGCAGAACAGCACATGAGTGAAGTGTCGAAACACAGTCACCGCCGCAGCCACGGCTGCCATGCCTGCAGGCCGTGGACGGGCGCCTGATTTGCACCTACCTGCGCAGGAGCCTGTAGAGCAAAGCACACAAACAAACAGTGCGCGGCGTGGTGCCGGATGTTAATACGAGGACTGCTGACAGGCAGGTTGTCCCCAAGACGGCGGCGCAGTCGGCTGGGAGGCGTACCAGAACCCCCCAGGCGCGCGCGACGCCTGCCCCAGCCGCGTCATGTAGCCCGGCAGCCAGCCGTCACGACGCCCTGCGCACATCCAGCCGCGCGCTACCGTGACGTCGAGTCCCATGCAGAGCAACACGATGGCAGGCAAGTAGGTGTGCTGTCCACCAAACAGCGCAGCTGTCGGCCGCACACAAGCGGAACAGGCTCGCCCCAGCCCGTGCAGCGGCAAGGTAGAGAGCGCGCAGCCAGGCACGCGCAGGGGAAGCCAGCGGAAGCTGACAAGCCCTAGGCGCGCAGTTCTGCCGCGCACACGCGTGCGCACGCACGCGCCGCCTACCCAGGCGATGTCTTCCGCACACTCCTCGCAGCCTGGCAGAGGTGCGAGGTGCAGGACAAGGTGGCCGCGCCCCCGTCAGCGAACCCCCGCTTGCCCGGCAGGGGCGCGCACTCAGCAGCGGGTCCTCGGCGCTGCCGGCCTCACTGGCGCTGCGAGAAGCTTCGCGCGCCGACATGTCTGCCGCGCGCCCCCCGCGTACTCAGGTGCTGACCTCTGGGAGCAACAGGGAGTCGCCGCGAAGTGGCCGCCGGTAGTGTCTCCTTTCCTTGAACATGAGGGGCCACATATGCAGCTTGCGCCTGGCCAGAAGCCCTGTAGGGCTTACCTTTAGTCAGCAACCAGCCATGCAGAATGTGAGATCAACTGCGGTGGGAGAGGCGGATGAGGAGGTTGCTTGGCAGTGTTTGAAACGAACTCGCTGGTGCACGGACGACTGGCGAGCCTGGCTGTTGCAATCTGTGTGTCCGCACACTAAGGCCGCACAGAATATATCGCCACAGCTCAGAATGACGTGATAGCGCAGCTGGCGCACCACGGCATGCCTTCCTGATGCCCGGCCGGTCAGAGCGCCGCGGTCACCACTTCCCGCCACTGGCGCCGCGGCTGCGCCAGCTGCTCGACAAGTTCCACAGGCGCCACGAGCATGCAAGCGTGGACGGCTCCCCGTCCGCGGGCCTTGACTTCCGCGAGCGGCCGCTCTCGCGCGTGGGCCGCTCTGCCAGCCACGATGGCCTGGATGGGCAGCGCTTCCCGGCGGCTGCCAGCGCGTACCAGCTCCTGGAGACTGTCGGGACGGGCTCCACCTCCAAGGTGAGCCGTGTGGGGCAGGAGCACTGCCTGCTACAGCCAGCAGCCTGCTAGGCGCCAGGCGCACATCCAGCTCACGGTGCTCCTGGGCGAGGCTGAGCTCCTAAGAAACGTTGAACCACTGACCAGCAGTTATGTGTTCCTTTGCGGTTGCCAACATAGAGTATTGTTGAGCGTGCACAAGCTGCAGCCAGCATGTGTAACTCCTCGGGTGAGAGTGGGGAGTTACGCCACACGAAGCTCCTCACATCTCAGAACGGCCTTCAGAACGGCCTTCAGGGCGCTCCGCAGCGCACAGCGGCGCTCACCACACTGCCCTCAGCGAGCCATGGCCAGCCGGCAGCCGGCGACGGCCAGGGAGCTCGCCTGCCGCAGGACCTGCGCTGTCGGCTGGCGCGCCTGTGAGCGGCGCACGCGCGGCGCAGGTCTGGCGCGCGCTCTGCCGGCCGCTGGCGTGCGACGTGGCCGTGAAGGTCATCGAGCTGGAGCGGCAGGATGTGGACCTGGTGCGCCGCGGCGTGAGCCTAATAAGGCTGTGCCTGCGCGGTGAGCAGAGGCGCTGGGGCGCGGCACGCGGCCGGCTCGGCCCTGGTGGGCTGCAGTGGGCCATGGCAGGGCGAGAAGTGGACGGCAGGCGGCGGCAGAAGAGATGCTCAATGCTGCCTCCATGATATGACTGCCTGGCCCGCCGCGCCCCGCAGCGCGCGGGCCATGGTGGACTGGCGGAATGCGAAGGGCGCAGGTCGGCATGCGCAGCTGGTGCTCCATGCAGGGCGCGAAGTGAGCACTGGCTTGCCAAGCTAGTCTGTATCAACTATTGTGCTGGGCACACGGGCCGCGCGCGCCGCGCGCAGGACATGATGGTGGGCGAGGCGCAGATCGCGCGGCGGCAGCGGCACGCGAACGTCATGCCGCTGCTCGCGTCGTTCCTGCACGGCCAGGAGCTGTGGATGGTGCTGCCGCTGTGCCGCTGCACGCTGCGCGGGCTGCTGGACGCGGCCTACCCAAGGGCGCGCCCCTGCCCAAGCTTTCTTCAACGGCTCTTCCGCACTGCTGCTGCTGACAGTGCTCGGCCAGCCTTGCACTCACGCGCTCCTCCCTTGCAAGTTGCTCCACACTGCGGTTCACTGCGCGCCGGCCGTGGTCTCTGCGCTATACAGACGCCTGTCCGTTGTTCAATGGCGCATGCATGCTGCCGCAGTGCGACAAGGGCAGCCGCGCCTGGCTGACGCCTGACCCTGGGTGCAGGGCCTGGACGAGCGCGCGCTGGCCACCGTGCTGCGGGAGGTGCTGGCCGGGGTGGCCTACCTGCACGGGCGTGGCATCGTCCACCGCGACATCAAGGTGCCGCCCCCGCTCCCACCAGTGCGCCAGAGCGGGGCGACAGTGTGGGGCATGGAAGCAGACCGCATGTTGCACAGTGCGCCGGCGTCGCCCAGCCTGTGTGGCCTGCTCCAGGTGCGCGTCTCGTCACGGGCGTGGCTGGGTGGGTGCCGTCGTGAGCCAGCATGCAGGTGTCAGCGTGTCCGTGTGTAGATGTGTTGGGGACACAGGGCAGCGCCTGGGGCAGTGGCGGATGGGCACGTGCAGGGTTAGGTTTATTGCTAGCGCGCAGGCCAGCAACGTGTGCGTCACGGGCAGCGGGCGCGTGTACCTCAGAGACCTCGGCGCGGCCAAGAAGCTGCAGACGCGGCTGTCCAGCGGGCCGTGCGATTTTGGCTCCTTCGTGCGCCTGGCCACCTTTGTCGGCAGCCCGGCGGCGATGGCGCCGGTGCGCACGCAGCGCGCCCTTCGCTGAGTTTCAGATATGAGGGTGCCCTTGTTCCGTGGTGAGGTGCGGGCTGCTCGACCACCGCACGCTGTCGCGCGATGTGCAAATGTCACATGCGTCCGGGAGTCTACTTATGCCTCAGCAACCAGCGCATGTGCACCTGTGCTGGCAGCCAGTTGGCTGTGGCGCAGAGGCTTAGCCGCCTAGTGACACCAAGCATGGAGCACAGCCTCTTTCAAAATACACTTACAATGCATATATTGCAAGCAGGCAAACCCGCACAGTTGGGCGGAGCTGCGCTGCTAGTGGGGGCTGCACGCAAGCGGATTGTCGGGGGCGCGTTGCAACACTGTTTTGTGTGGACGAGCGCGCCCCGCGCTGCCTGTGAGCGATCGCGCTCGGCGCACAGGAGCTCTTCGGCAATGAGGGCTACACACAGCTGGCCGACATCTACAGCTTTGGCGTGCTCGTGGTGCCGGCCCCGCTCTCGGCCCCCGCCCGGCATCACCAGCCTCGAGCGCGCGCACTGCTCTCACCTTATGCGCGCGCGCGCGTACAGCTAGCAGCCTGCATGTGTTTTGCGGCGCTAGGTCTAACCTCCTTGTGGGCCTCGCTTGCGCCCCCTCGCTGCCAAAACCAGCGCGCAAAGTGCTTGACAGAGTAACACACGGGTGGTGGACCATGACCATGGCCTGCCTCGGCGTCCCAGCTCACCAGCGACCCTGGAGGGTGACATCTGCGAGCAGGCTGCACTGCAGCAGCGCGGAGCCCTTGCAGGCGGTGCGCAGCGTGCAGCCGCGCGCCTGCCGCAGCCGGAGGTCGTCGGGGGCCGAGCAGGCATGTCTGCTGCGCACGTACCGCCGCGGCGCACGGACGCCGCCGCGCGCGCTGACGCGGCCGCGCCGCGCGGCGCAGATCGAGCTGGCGGTGGGCGAGCCGCCGTTCGCGCACATGCCGCTGGACGCGCTGGCGCTGAAGAAGGTGCAGTGCGCGGCGCCGGTGCTGACGGTCGCGGCCGGCGGGCGCGACTTCTCGGAGGCACGCGCCCCGCGGTGGTGACATGCGCGGGTACGCAGCGGCGCGGCCTGCGTGTGCGCGGCGGCCGACTGGCCGGCGCTGGCGGCCCTTGCGCGATGTGAGGCGAGCGCACTCGAGGGGGGAGGCGACCTCGCTCTGGCAGAGGCAGCGCCAGTGCTGTGCGTGCGGCAGTGCAGGTCAGTACGCCACTCGTGGCTGCTCATCGGAACATCTCTTCGGGTTCCGAGTTGGGTGGACCGCGTGGCTGCCTAAAAGAGGCAGAAAAGGACCCTGCTTCCTAACACAGCGCTGCCATCGCACTGCAGCCGGCTGCATTGACGTCAGGCGTGCCGCGCGCGCGCAGGAGCTGTGCGATGTACTCGCGCAGTGCCTGATGACCAACCCGGCGGACCGCCCGTCCGCCAAGCACCTGCTGCGGCACCGCTTCTTCTCGCGCCGCGCCGCGCGCGACGCCGGCGGCCTCGTGTCCGCGCTGCTGCTGCGCCTGCCGCCGCCGCCGCCGCCGCCGGGCGCGGCGCCCGCCGGCAAGGCGCGCCTGGCGCGGGTGCGCGCGCGGCGCCGGCGGCGGCCCCGGTGCTGCCTGCGGGCGCACATGGATGCCGCAATGGCGATGGGTATGGGGCACGGGTGTACACCGCAGTTCTAGCCATGCAGGGTTGCAGGCGGTGTGCTTGGGCGCAAGGGAGGGACCCAGAAACAGCCCTGCGCACGGCGCAGGGATTCGGCTTGGGCCTGGATGCCAGGCGGGGCAGCGGGGAGCTCGCGGCGCGGCGCGGCGCGGAGGCGGGCTGGGCCAGCGAGGCCGACCTGGGCCGGCTGGCGGACAGCGGCGCGCGGGGCGCGTCCGCCGCGGGCGCTGATGGCGGCTGGATGGGTGCGAAGCCCGCACCGCGGCCACCCCGTGGCAGCGCGCGCCTGTGCCTTTGCGGCACCAGGCTGTGCGGGCCGCTGCCCAAGCTTGCCCCGCTGCATCCTGCATCATGCTGTCCCTCGGGTGCCCTGCGTCGCAGGTATGGCACTTTTACGCCACGGCCTCACGGTTGTCCAGCAGTGCGGCAGGCGGCAACAGCAAGTCGCTGCGCGGCCATGACCCCTTCCCTCAGGGCCATTTCGATGGCACATACGCGTGCGTGCTCCTGCGGCGGCTGGTCCTGCGCAGCGAGGCGCCGCGCCCGGCGCCCGGGCGCGGCGCGCCCGGGCCCGCGGACGCCCCGGTCGACCCGCGCGTTGCGGCCTTCATCGCCGCGCATGAGGCGGGCACGAGGGAGCCTGCCGCGCCGGGCGGGCGCCCGGGCGTAGAGGCTGGGGGAGCGAGTGGGGGGCCCGGAGAGGGCGGCTCAGCCACAGCCTCCGGCGGGTCTCCGGGTGCCGTCGCGGGCCGCCCCGACCCACCTGGACAAGCGCCCCCGGCGACGGCAGGCGCTACAGCGGGCGCGGCGGCCATGCAGGCCGTGCAGAGCCGCTCAGACGAGGCGGGCATGGGCGCCGCGGCGGGCGGGCCCGAGGCGGGCGGGGCTGCGGCGGCGGGCAGCCGCGCGTGGCCGCCTGCAGGCCGCGCTGCAGACCCGGCTGCCTGGTCGGCGCCTGCCGCGGAGGCCGCGCCGGCGGGCGCGCTCGGGGTGGAGCCTGCAGGGAGCGGCGGCCTGCCGCCGCAGGCCTCCTTTGAGAGGCCGGCTGCGCGCGGCGCCGGCAACGGCCCTGCGGAGGCCGCCGGCGCCGCGCCGCCGGGTCCCCAAGCAGCCGCGCCCCCAGCGGAGCAGCTGCCGCCGGGCAGCCTGGCAGGCGGAGCGGACGCGCTCGCAAACTCCGGCGCAACGGGCGTGGCGCCAGATGCCCCGCCCGCCGCGCCGCTTGCAGAGGTCCTGCGCGCGGCGGAGCACGCAAGCGACCTGCCGGCGCTGGTGGCGGCGGCGGTCGCCGGCTGCAAGGGCGTCTTCCTGGGCCGCGGCGGCATGCGCGGCGTGGGCATCCAGCAGATGTTCATGGCCGGCTTCGTCGTCGCGCACCTGCCTGGCCCGGACGGCCTGCCCATTTGGTCGGCGCCGTGCGCATGCAGCAATGCGCAGGTCGGCATGCCAATGCGCATCACGACCTCGCACGTGGGCGTCGGCGTCGGTGCGCGCCCGCGCGGCCGCGCCGCCCCCAGCGCCAGCAAGCCGCGCGCTCGTCCTGGCGCGTCGTCTGTCATGCCGGCTTTCAACGGCCGGTCGTAGCACGCGTCTGCATCGTCCCTGCACTTGCTACAAGCTGGTCTGTGTGCTTGCGGCAATGACATTATGGCTGCGTCTGGTTTAGGGCTGCTGGTAGGGTTTAGAAGCTTTGCTCGGCCGATGTCTCATGCTGCCCCAGCATGCACCCAGGTGATGAGGCTGCCGGCATCGCAGCCTGCGCCGGTGCCTGAGCGCGGCTCGCATGCTGTGGATGCTGCCCCGCCGGCCCGCCACTGCAGGCCGCTGTGCTCCACAGTGCAATTGAACCTAACCCCTGCCCTGTCCTGCACCGCGGCAGGCTGGGTGACGCACGAGATCGTGCACTTCATCGCCAACGACTCCACGATGGCCCAGCTGGCGGCCTCGGGCCTGGGCGGGCGCGAGCTGAGCATCATCGACCTGGACGAGGCGCGCAGCGCTCGCAGCCCGCCCATGGCCAGGCCCTTTTACGGTCCATTTGTGCTGGACTTGAGCAGGGCTGACTTTGCGCCGTCCGCGCTTCTTTTCACTTATTTGGGGCTCAGGCTGTGGCAGCAGCGGGCCGGATATGCCTGTTGCCATGCCAAAGCCCGGCTGGCAGCTGCAGAGAGCTGCTACTCCGTGCGTTGACCTGACGGCGCTGCGCAGTATGGGTGGGTTACTGTGCCCATATGCTGGCCTGACTGCGCTGCGCGCGCGTCAAACCGCAGGCGGGCATGGATGTGGCGGCCGTGCGCGAGCACTTTCGGTTTGCGCAGGGCGAAGGCGCGCAGCAGCAGTCCGCGCTGGCCGTGCGCACGCGCTCCGGTGTCGCAATCAACGTCTGGCGGACGTACGGTGCGCGCCTGCACCCTGGCGCGAGGCCGTGCGGAGCATTGAGTCTGTGTGCATCAGCAAGGGCCGTGCCAGCGCCGACGGCCGGGCGGTGCTCCTTGCAGGCGTGTTGAGTTGGCCTGCCTGGGAGCAGTGTGGCGTGGACTTCAGACAGGAGCATCTCAGGCGGACAAGGTGCCAGCGCATGACAGCCCGCACGCTTGTTGCCGCCGGTGGACTCGTCACTGCCTGGCTGCATCAAACGCCACGCGCGGCACGTGCTGACTTTGTCCATCTGCCAAGGCTTGCACTCGCTGCGCCGCACCACCGTCGGGCCGCGCGCGGCCGCCCGCCGCTCAGCGCTGCGGCCGGGCGCAGGCGTCGCCGAGCCTGACCGCGAGGAGATTCTGCGGCTGTACCGGAAACCTGCAGAGCCGGCCGGGCTGCTGCAGGGCAAGGCGCGCGCCCGGCCGCGCGCCCGGGCCTGGCCATGCACCCAATCTGGTCAGTGCGCTGCTCGCTGCATCTCGCCGTGTGTTTACGGCCCGAGCCGCTGCCGTGCCGCCTCTGCGACCAGCAGATGTCAAGCCCTGAGGCTGCCGCCTTCGCATGCCCGCTGCCTTGCGTGGGGGTGCGACGGGATGCGCGCGGGCCATACGTAGCAGGCAATGCACTGATCAGAGTTTGCTGACCTAGACCGCCGCATGCTGCGCAGGTGCCCCCGCCGCCCGCGACCGCGTTCCGCGGCTTCAGCCAGCTCGTGGACGACCTGACGCTGCTCGCGTGCGCCGACGGCCGCGGCCGCGTGCATGTGAGCCTTGTATCCGGTGGGTAGTCTGAGAGCACACTTCTCCAACTCAACGCTGCATGAATGCGACATGCGCCAAGCGCATGTCTGTTCTCCTTGCCTAGGCTGCCGCGCACTGCTTCTTATTAGGCATGTGAGTCCATGGGTTGAGGCATGTCAATTAAATGACTAGGAATGAGTGAATGGAATGAATGCACTTAACGTGATCAGGCAAGCTAAATCACCGCAGGTGTTTGCAGAGGCTGGCCTTCTGTGAACCGCAGGTATGCCGGCAAACATCACACAACTCCCAGCAGTGTTGCTCGCGAGCGGTATGGAGGCGCATAACAAGATGAATAGAAAGCAAGGGTTAGGTGGTGACGGTCCAAATGCAAGCAGGCGGTGACAGTCCATCAGGCAACGATGCAGGGACCAGTTTTCATTTTCCTTTTTTTAGGAGCTGGATTTTCCGGCCAATTCGGGTCCTGTGCCGGGCTAGGGCTGCAAACCTAGCATGCAACTGCAAATCACGCCCAGCAGCTGGGACACAAAAGCAGTGCGCGACATCAACACCGAGCTCGGCCAAGGATTGAGCATACAAGCTGCCTTGAAGCATATAAGAGTATTGTTGCCTCACTCGCTCAGGACTGTCTATATCGGTACATAAGTCCACACCTTTTCAAATAAGCAGCTTGCTGCAGCAGATAAGCAGCACCAGCATCAGTAAACACACGATCACCTGGCATAGTATTTGCACCAGTACTTTAACAATGAGCAAGCAACAGAAGATCGAGGACACGCCGTTGCTGGACGGGGAGGCAGGGAAGCAGGGCACCAAGCGCAAGGCCGAAGAGAGTGGCGCGCAAGAGGACAAGGAGGCCGCGCCGCCTACAAAGGACGCCAAGTCTGATGGCCATGCCACCGCAGGCACGCTCATTTTGGAAGCTGGTTCGGGCTACTGAAGCATGCGCGGCGCTGGGGTGACAAAAGCTCGCTGCCGCTGCACATTGCAGCGCAATCATACGCTATGTGCCCGGGCATGCCCACGCGTGCAAGCAGTTGAGATTGGCAAGATTGGCGTCCACATACCATGCGGGCGCTGTCTCGAGATGGCTGTCTGGCACACTGTGCAGGCGCGAAGGAGGAGGTTGATGCGAGGCGGCCGCTCGAAGGGGGCGCTCCCCCTGCGGGCGTGCTGGAGGAGGGCCGGGTCTTCTTCCTGTACAGGTGAGAGCTGTTCGGTGCCACCTGACTGGCGGGAGTGCGGATAGCTGCATGAATCATATCAGGGGTGTATTTGCGCACAGGACTTGTTACACAAGATGTATGGTTATGCACTTTGCTTAATATGCTGTCGGCACTGTCACATCCTTGCACAGGCCATATGCCTAGCGGGCCCTGCGCATCACTTGGAACCTCTTACGAAATAACGGGTAGCGCACTCCAACGGCTCAAAGGTAAGTAAATCCGCTAACTGCTGAGGCGTCAGCGCAGGCCGCGGGTGGGTCTGGAGGACGCGCAGAGCGTCTCCGATGTGCAACGCCTGTACATGATCCTCGCGCCGACAGCGCGCCCCGCGGGCGAGAGCGGCGGGCCGGCCGCCGATGTCAAGCCCAAGGCGCGGCTCATCATCATCGCCAAGAAGGTCCTGCCGGACGCTGCGCGCCATGACCGCTTTATGGGCTTCGTGTCGGTACGGCCGCCCCGCCGCCGCGCGCGTGCCTGACAGAGGCTGCCTCGGCCGCACTGCTCGTGGCACCTGCCTGCACATCATGCGTCGACGCCTGCTTCGCGGCTGCCCGGCTGGTGGCGCAGCTCGCCAGCAGGGCGCGTGTGAGCTGCGCGGGTGACCGCTCCATACAATGGTATCGGCGAGGGCAGAGCGTGTGTTTGTGCGCGCTCGGCACACGGCTGTGACGCTGCGCAGGCGCTGGCGGACAGCGTCGACGAGCTAGTCAAGGGGTTGGGCCCCAGTGCGCCCCGGCTCGCCTTGCACATGCACACCTAGTGTGGGCGACCCACAATGCGCACACGCTGGAGACACGTGGCTCGTTCCCTGACGCCTAGTGATTTGTGAGCTCGCCAAGCTGCTCGCACGTTGCACCAATGGCCCTCATTCAGACTTCCTCAGCAGTAAGTGATGCTTCTTGTGCATATTGGTTGGTGCACATAAGTTGCGCAGAGTGCAGCTCTTTGCAGAGTTGAAAGTGGGTCCGCTTTGCATGGGCTTCTCGGCAGTCGATCAGGATGCAAGGTGCTCAGGCTCTGTGCATTCCTTGCATGTGCAGTGATCGCTTGGGCACCTGTCCGCGCAGGCGAGTATGAGACAAAGACGATGGGCACGCGGCGCCAGGAGGGCGCGCGGGCGGTCGGCGAAGGTGGGCTGTCCGGCCCCCAGCTCAGGGCTCGGGCACGCTTGATATCGGCCCGTGGTAGCCGCGCTGTGCTTGATAACTGGGGCCTAGACTGCAAAGGGGTGTGCCTCACCGTAGTGCGTATGGCAGCACAGCGCACACAGCTCGCAGGGCTGTGCCGGCGCGGCAGGCGTGTACGCCATCGTGCAGAACAAGGGCGACCGCGACACGCACCTGGAGTACCGCCTGGAGGTCCCGGAGGAGCCGGGGCCGGTGCAGAAGGAGCTGCGCATCGGCAAGGAGGGCAACATCCTCGTCAGCGTCAAAAGCGCGCTGCCGCTCCCTGCCGGCCATGCAGTAGGGGCTTCAACATGATCCGTAAGGGCAAAAGCGGACACTTCTTGCATTCCAGTCGGCGCCAGTACGGGAACTGTGTTCGTTACCATGTTGCCCTGCGCTTGTCAAGGCGGTCCGCCCAGCGGTGACGTCTTTCGCAAGACCGCAGCGCACGCTTTTTGCCGGAGGGAGGTTGAGCCGCGCGGCGCGCGCCGCGCAGACCCCACAAAGCGCAACCCGCCCGGCGCCGGCCTGTCCGCGGGCTCCAAGGCCGACTTCCCGCCGGAGAAGCAGGCGGAGTTTGGCGGCGAGGACCGCGGCCCGCCTGGCGCGGCCCTGCCCCTACCCTGATAGTCTCTGCCTGCTAGGCTGCCATGATCCAATGTAGATTGATTGTATGATTGGTTCAAGAGCGAGGTGGGAAGCTGGCGTATACTTTGCTGAGCGGTGTGCATTCAGGGTCGACAGGTCTTATTCCCTGGGCTGACGGCTGCCACCATGGCAGGCGGATATGCGTGGATCCCGGTCAGGGACCCCTCGCTGCTGGACTTCCCGCGCTGCGAGCTGCTGCTCATCGGCGCCAAGCCCGAGGCCGAAGGCGCGCACCGAACTGGCGCCCGCGCAGAGGCCGCGCATGTCCTGTCTGATGGGCCTGCACAGAACGGACTGGTCCGTGCAATGCATGCTGGGGTGGCGGGCCTGTACGTATCGCATTCGCGAGCGCGTCTCGTGAATGCGATGTTTCAGCGGTGAGCTGCACTGCTTGAAGCGATGTGCTGCTGTTACCAGTGCATGGCCTGTGCAGCATGCAGTGCACGCGGCAGCAGGGGGGCCAAGGAAGTGCACAGTTCCACAGCATTCCTGCGCAGGCCTCTGCAGTGTGTGTCCTGCGCAGCAGTGAGTGTGCGCAGCAGTGACGGGCCGGCGGTGCGGGCGCTCCAGTGCGGGGCCGGCGAGGCGGACCTCGATGCAATTGCGCAAGCCCAACTGCTGCATGCCTCATACAACCCATCGCGCGCGGCAGCGATGGGGCCGGAGGTGGAGAAGCACCTCAAGGAGGTCGCTGACAAGGAGAGCAAGGCGGCGGCCGCCGACTATGACGGCGACGACGAGGACAAGGCGCTGCTGGAGCGGCTGCGCGCCGAGCTCCATGCCGACATGGACGCCGTCAAGATGGAGCCCGCGCAGACGGGCGAGTGGGCTTGACGCTCGCGCGGGGGCGGCAACGCTTACGCGGGGGCGGCGAGGGCAGGCTGCCATGCAAAGGGCTGTGAGCGGGTGCATGGGCTCGGCCGCCGCAGCCATGGGGCGCCTGAGCGCCGAGCTGCACGCCGACATGGACGCCGTCAAGGTGGAGCCGGCGCAGACGGGCGAGTGGGCTTGACGCCCGCGCGGCGGTGACGGCGGCAGACTGGCGCGCAAAGGGCTGCGAGCGGGTGCGCAGTTTCGGCGGCCGCAGCCATTGCGCCTGCGCGCCGAGCTGCACGCCAATATGAATGCTATCAAGATCTAGCCGGCGCAGTTGGGCAAGCGTGCATGTCTTGCCAAGCGGTTCACTGTGGCGTTTATCCTATCAGCAATTACAGCCACCCATGCGGATGTGGACGTCAATAAACAGGGTAAATGGTGGAACTGAAAAGGAAAGTGCTTGAGCGTCGGCCATGGCTGGAACAACACCAGTGGGCAGACGCCATTGATGCGAAACTTGGCGATGCGAGCTGCATGCCGTCACGACCGGGTGTTCTTATTATTTTGTGAGGAAGTGCGAGTGCTGATGTGTATCGTATATTGAGGGAACATTCTGAGCGGCACTTCATTGTTGCGAGACAGCAAGAGGCCCTGATGCGCTGCTGACACAAGGCACCCAGCTAGCGCATGACGTGCAGTTTTGCCAGTCAAATTTTTTACCTGCATGACGTTATGTATGCAGCCTGCCTGGCAGTGTCAGCACCTGAGACTAATGCTCAGTGCATGTAGCAGATTGTTAATGTAGTAGTGAGTTAACGCTTTATTTGCGTACGTGCTGCCTGGCTAAATAAAGTAGCTGTAGCTGCATAAGGAATGTTTTGGGCAAGTCATAAGCGTGCAATGGTGAGGCGGGACATGCTGTAATATACACGCCCAGAAGACTGTTTCCAGACAGAGATGCATGACAAAACAGTCAGTACCCCACCAATGTCCTGCCTCACTCACATGTGGAGAGCACTCAACCCGGTCACAACCAGCAAAAGCGTGCTCACTGCCTGACATCCCTTACAACACGTGGCGCGTCCTAGGCCCCTCGCTTCTTCCTTACAGGCACAGCGGCGTCGGGCAGCGTGGCGGCCAGTGCGGCGTCGACGCGCGGCCGCAGCGCCGCCATCGCTGCGACCGGCAGCGCAAAGTCCTTGACGTACGTATTGTCTACCTTGCGCAGCAGGCCCTTGAAGTGCCGCACGTCCTCTGGGCGCAGCAGCGTGAACACGCGGCCTGCGCGGCGGTGCACGGGCAGGATTGGGGTTGCCGCTCGTGGAAGCGCTGCATGCGGGCAGGGCATATGTGCCTGTAAGTAGCCATCGCTGTGGATAAGAACCCCTGTTCTGAGCATGACATCATCGACTGCCCCGCACAGCGAGCCCTTGACGCGGCCTGTGCGCGCAACGCGCATGATTCTGATGTGCGCTTGCATGCGGCGAGGCTCGCGGCGCTTGTAGGGAGCCGCCACTGTGCTTGGCAGCGCTGCCAAGGCAGGACGCTGTGATCCGTGACATGTTTTTCCGCTGTGGACAGCAGGCCCATGCAGAGGCTGTTTGACCTGTGGGCACATTGCATGTACGTGTGCCCCATATGCGCGCATGGGCATAGCCCAGACACACTTGTGCGAGTATATGATACTTGTGCCCCAACCTCTCCCATGCAGATATTGCAGGTAACCTGATGCTCTCTCTGCCAAAACACTGCACTAAGAGCTTTGGCGCAGGCGGCTGCAGCCCCAGAGCGACCAGCGGCTTCGATGAGCCCGCCTCCGACGCGGGCCAGGGCGCGCACCCTGCTGGCCCGCGCGCGCGGTGCGGCCGGCGCGGTGCACGTACGTCTTGGCGAAGGTCGGCGCGTCGTAGTTGACCACCGCGGCCACGCCCGGCACGTCCATGCCGCGCGTCAGCGCATCGGACGCCACCAGCACGCGCGCGGCGCCGCCCTGCCGCGGCGGTCCGGCGTCGGCGCAGGGGCGGGGCGGGGCAGGTTGGATGGCTGGGTTGCCGCGCGGGCTGGCTGATGCGGCAGGGCGGCTGAGGCAGATGCGGGGTGTGCATGTGCGGTGTTGGCGCGACTTGTCAAGGCTGCATGCAGCACTGTCGGAGCAGCGCCAGCTTGTGCATGTACGCATACAAGTGCGGTGTGTGCAGCAGCCAAAACAATGACGGAACTAAGACCGCCTTTTACCAGGGGCGTGTGCGCGCTCACCCTGAAAGCAGACAGGGCGGCCGCGCGCGCGGCCGGCCCGTCGGCAGATGAGAAGGCCGCCGCCGGGGGCGCCACGTCCGGCAGCGCCTCCAGGAGTCGGGACAGCCTGCAGCGCGCTCACAAGATTGAGAGTGCTCCCATCAAGATAAATCTTGTGCCTCCAGCCCTGCCGCGCAATCGCGACGCTCTGTGCTACTGCGCTGGTGCCACCTAATGTGGTGCGGCGTGCAGATGATGCCCAGGCGCGCAGTACGGCCGCAGCCGCCAGGGACGCGACTGACACGGCGCCATCAGTGCACGCCGCGCGCGCGGGCCGCGGGGGCGCACCGCTGCGTCGACTGGACCGAGCCGGTGAACACGATGGCGCGCTCGGCGCCCAGCGCCTGCAGCAGCGCGAGTGCCGCCAGCGGCTTGTCCGCGCCCGCGCACACCACCTTGAACTCGCGCAGCTCGCGCGGCAGCGCGTACCTGCCGCGCGCGGGGTCGACCGGGGTCCTACAGGGTTGCCGTGGTTGCAGACCCGCGCAGGGTCCTTGGAACGGGCAGTCACGCCCGGCCCACGTCCTGCATGCGGCGCACATGGGGCGCAACCCGGTACGCGGCACAGCAGTCCAGCGCAGCGCACTGCTGCGCAGGAACAAGCCAAGGAGATTGGACGCCGCACACGCAGCAGCGGGAGCGCCTGCGCAGCGCGCACAGCACAGCCAGCAGCTCGCGCGCAGGAGCCACAGGCGGCACCGGTGGTCGGCGGAGGCGAGCGCCAGGTAGCGCGGGTGGTGCAGCGCGAGCCGCTCGATCTTGGCCGGGTCGCGCGTGAGCGTTGCCGAAGCCACCACCTTGACCACGCGGCCTGCCGCGCGCGCACAGCCTGTCACGCGACGGTCTCAACAGAAGGGCGCGACGCACAAGCGCGGCATTGCCTGCAGAGGCTGTCCTGTAGGGAGCAGCCCGCAGGGTCTGCAACAAGTAAGGAAGCGTAATCCATGTCGAACAGGCGCCTGCACGCATTGTAAGCGTGGATTTTGATTTCCCAGGTTTAAAAACAGCATGCGCATGGGCCCGCCTGCCCCAATCACAGCAAGGCTGCTGAAGCCGGCCGCCCGCGGCCGTATCACGCCCAAGATATGTAAATAGTGTAGTGCACATCCTGGCAGGCTACACAGGCGCAGGCACGGGGAGCGCACCGCTGCACGCGGCGGCCGCGGCCGCGGGCAGGCCGGCGGCGGGCGGCACGCGCGCGGCGGCCGCCACGACGTGCGGCAACCAGTTCTGGTAGCTCTGGCGCAGCAGCCGGTCGGTCTCGTCCACCACCTGCGCGACAAGCGAGCGCGGCGAGGTCGCGCATCTGCGCGCACGCCTGGACGCGGGCCTTGGTTGCACGCTGCGCAGCGAGCCAGTGTGGCGCGCCAGACTCGCAGCCATGCATGCCACATGTGCCGTGCAAGCATGCTGCTTCCGTCTCACTGGTTTAGCACCTGCTTCTTTCCGTCCTGCTTCCTCCAGGGTTGGAAAGCGAGGGCATGGGGCCGCAGTGCAACGCGGCAGTGCTCCCCAAGCTAGCGCGTCCCGAGTGCCCGCAGCTTGCCAGCTCGTGTGGCCACGCCGTGCTGCCCACCCTGCGCTGGCGCCGGCAGGGCGGGCAGCGCGGGGCCGCGCCAGGAAGCGCAAGTGCTCCAGCGTCACGCCCGGCGTGCCGCGCAGGTGCGCCATGAGCCGGCCCGGCGTCGCGACGAGCACGTCCACGCCGCCCCCGCCGCCGCGCCCTGGCCCTAACCCTAAACCAGGTTGCTGCCCCCCCAGCAGCACACCCTCTGCAAAGCCCAGGCCGCCAGCCGCCCGGGCGGCTCCCCCGGCGTCGGACCCCAGCCCTGGAAACCCTGCCACGGCCAGCACGGCAGCCTCCGCGGCGAGCGGCGCGGCGGCGGCGGCGAGCCCGACGCGCAGCCCCACCGCCGGCGCCAGGGTCGCAAAGACCTTGAACACCTGGGCCGCCAGGTCGCGCGTCGGCAGGACGACCAGCGCGCGCAGGCGCGGCACCAGCCGCCTGCGCGGCCAGGCGCGGCAGGAGCATCAGCCGGACCTGCCCGCGTGCCGGGCAGGACATGACTCACAGGACATGACCCGGCAAGCACCGCGCGCAGGCCTGGACGGACCATGCGCGCACCCTGCCAGGGCCGCCACGATGGGCAGCGCGTAGGCGAGCGTCTTGCCGGAGCCCGTGGGCGCGCAGATGCACAGGTCGTGCGCGGCGCTGCGCCCGCCGGCCGTCAGCTGCCAGGCCGCGGCCTGCACCGGGAACAGCTCCGTGTACCCGCCTGCGCGCGCCGGCCGAGAGCGTCCGCCAGGCGCTTGGCGCCTGCAGGTGGACTGTGACGCCCTCACCTGCTCCTAATAGCGCGCTTGAGCACTCAGCACTTCGCACGCCGTCGCCTGCTCCTACTGTTGCGCTTGAGCACAAGGCAGCTCGCTGCATAAGCCGCACTGATAATGCTCGGCACACGGATTATTCAGCCTGCACGAGCACATGTCACGCTTGCCGCTGAGCAACCAGGGACACGCACTGCGGCGCGGCGCTCGGCAAGGGCGCACTGGCGCGCAGGCTGTCGAGCAGGCGCGCGTCCAGGCCGCGCACGCTCTCCAGCGGCACGCCCGCGCCGGGCTCGATGCTCACCGGCAGCCGCATCCACGGCAGCACCGGCGCGCCCTTGCCCGCCTTCGCCTTGGCCGGCGGCTCGCTGCTGCCGTCGTGCAGCCCGTCACCCTCAGGCAGCGGCTCGTCGGGACCGTCCGCTCTGCCCGCCTCCGGGCTGTCCGCGGCGCCCACGTGGCCGGCGCCCAGTGCATCCCTCTGCGCAGGCTCCCCTTCGCCGCTGCTGCCCCTTCCTCCAGTGAGCCCTGCTGCTAGCTGTGCAACGAATGGCTCAGCTGCAGCCTCTGCCGGCGCCGGTGTCGCGCCCAGTGTTTCAGCGTCTGCGCCTGCTGCTTTTGCCTTCTTCAGTGCCTCATATGCAGCGGGCAGCTGCAGGCCTTTCTTCCTCTTGGCCATGCCTGTGGTGTGCTGGGGCCGTGCAGATCCCGAGAAACGTTCTTCAACAGCTGCGCTCGCCATTTGTGCGATGGTGCAGCAGGCTTGGAGGCGACCCTGGCTGTTGCTGTTACACAGAACACCACAGAAGCACTTGGCCGCCCCACCGACATCTAAGGCTAAGGCAGCCGTTTGAGAGGCGCGCGGGGCAGGTCGCGTGCACCTGCTGGCGCAGAGCCTGACCTATCACCACGCACACAGACAGAGGCAGCAGCGCACGCTATTCGACTGAGGGGTCCTGCACCACTACCAGCGCATACTCCTGCCCGCGGTCGTAGTCCGGGGCGATCAGGATCTCGTGCTTGCGCGAGCGCACCCGCAGCACGTGCAGCTCGTCCTGCGGCTCGCCCCCGCGGTCCAAGCTGCGCACCGCTGCGCGCACCTGGTAACCATGAAACGTCACTGTTTTCTTGGTCTGTGCAGTACAGCCAGTTTTGCCTTTGAAGCGTGCACCTTGCGCCGCTGTGACCGCGTGCGACAGGTGCACGCGCACGTCTCGCATGCAAGCAAGAGCGCGGCCCTGTGGGTGCTGCGCGCTTGTGCGCCCACCTTTGTCGTCAGGCGCGAGACGTGCGCCGCGTACTGCTGCGTCTCTGCCGCGCTGAAGGTCGACCTGCGTCGCATGGCCAGCTGCAGTGCGCTCAGCTTGCAAGCTCTCCCCCATAAAGAAGGGTTTCCGTCAAAGGCGGGCTGGCCGTGCCTGACAGGGATGCCATCGCCGTTGATGATCACGCTGCCCAGGATGCCCTTGTATGAGCTGATGCGCTTGAGGGTCTCCTCGACCAGGGACAGGTCTCCCATTGCGCCTGCTGCGGGTCAGACTTCCCCCAGCCTAACAACCGTTCCTGGACTGACTGCACGGATCTCAAGCGGAACGGCAATCAAGCCCCGACGTAACTGTGTGTGGTTGCCTCGTAGGGTCCAGCGCCCGTAAACGGCCCGCAGCGGGGGTCATCTTCCCTGCCTATGCACACACAGCTCTAGCGCTGGCCTCTTCTGAAGTGCGTGCGGCTGGCGCACAGCACACGACTGACTGGTGTGCAGCACTTGTGCGGGCAGCGCGAGGCGTTTGAAACGCGATGAAAGCGGTGCAGTGCGCCTGTAAGCAACGTCACAGGGACAGTACTCGAGGTACGCCCTTCCCCACCTGGCGGCAACTCGCGCGCCTGATTCCACGCGGGAGAGGCGTTGCGCATCTTGTACATGTGCTACGTGACGTTGCGTGCCAGGTGCGGTACGCACGTGAACAGTGAGCTGCAGCCTCTCACTGGTCTGCAGCCTCACGCTCATGCATGCCGCCGACAGGTGAAGCACAGGGAGGTGCCGAATCAGGTCGCTAAATGCTGGCCTCCGCGCACGCTCTGTGCGGCCAGCTGCTTGCATAGACTCCCGGCTGCCAGCAGCGGCACTGCGCCGCACACCGCTGCTCGCGCCCGTGCTGGGCTTTAAGCAGGCCGCGCAGCCACTGCGGAGCGGCCTGACGCGCTGCGTGCGCTCCTCGGTGGCGCTCTGGGCTCGCCGTAGCTGGTGACAGCACAGTCGATGGCTGCGAGCGGCGGCGCGAGCGCGCCCCGCCAGACTTTCAGCCAGTGGCTGTCGCCCCTGTACTCTTGCGGCGATCTGCTGCCCCGCGAGCTGGGGTTTGGGCGGTTTGGGCGGCCGCCGCCGAGCGCGCCGGACGCCGGCCTGGTCGCCACGAGCGGCGACGCGCTGCGTGCAGCAGGCCGCGCCGGCGCATATGAATTTGAGCGCTCAGGGGCCGTCTGGTGCTCGGGCGACGCGCTGCGTGCAGCAGGCGGCGCCGGCGCATATGCCATGGGGCCCTCAGGAGCTGTCCGGTGCTCAGGCGACGCGCCGCGTGCAGCAGGCGGCGCCGGCGCATATGCGGTGGGGCCGTCAGGGGCCGTCCGGTGCTCAGGCGCAGCGGGCCGCGGGGTAGGAGCACGGCAGGGCGGCG
>JAABUV010000370.1_pt1 | contig 68503 bp, 61 predicted proteins | sample 5559971 | NCBI WGS metagenome assembly JAABUV01 (sample SAMN10711881, study PRJNA513362) | rock metagenome | isolation source: Antarctica rocks | place: Antarctica: Victoria Land, Knobhead nord | collected 2015-12-19 | reverse complement strand
GCGATGCGGCTGTGAGCCCGCAGCAACTCACGCTTCCATCCCGATAATCGCTTCTCCATGACCGACGTCGGAGAATCACTTCCCAGAGCATCTCAAGGCTAACACCATCTACAACTGTAGTACTAGGCAGGTCCGGCTTTACGCCGGTCATCTCGACCGAAGGCGGAGCCGCAGTGGAGAGACCCCTGTATTGCCCTTGTCTCGTCCCGCTGCGGTCATCAGGGAGGCAGTCCCGCCGCCCTTCTCTATCCCGGTCCAGACCTGAGCTCGTCAAGATGTCATCCTGAGCTCCCTAAGCTGTCATCCTGAGCGGAGCGAATGGATCCCGTATTGGCCTTTGCTTTCGCAACCCAATCACCCCGGAAGAGAACCCGCATTCCCCCCATCCCGCTGCAGAAACAGGGGATCTCTCTGCTCCACCCCAATCCCATGCTCGTACACCATGTTCCCGCCCAGATGCGCCGAAGCCGACGCCACCACATACCCCAGCGCCGCCAAAGCCCGGCCCTTCGCCCGGCCTCCATTCGCCCGGCCTCCACTCCCGCGCCGCGCCACCAGCGACCAAACGAAAAATCCAGTCGCCGCCACATTCAGCAGAGCATGCACCGCCCCAATCCTTCGCGGAGCCTCCTCCTTCACCTCCGCCCAATCGTTCATCCCGGTAATCGCCGCCACGACCGCCCCCACCAGACCCACCCCCACACACGCGTCTGCCGCCACATCCATCGCCTCGCTCCCGGAGATCGCGGCCACCGCATCAAACGCCACCGCCGCCGTCCATGATCCCACCGGCACATCGGTCACAGCCGCATGCAGCGGCTCATGAAGCCAGGTGCCATGCAACGCCTCCCGCAGCCCCGTCCCCCCAATCCGCTCCAGGCTGCCGCCAATCGCCGCCTGCACGGCATCCTGCGCCCCTGCTGTAATCCACGTCTGACGTTCCGCGATCCGGGCAACCGGATCCTTGCTGATAGCAGTCACTGACATACTTCCTCACCTCGAATCCGTCTCGTCGTCCTCTCGCTAAGATGCAGCCCAACGGCGCATGGAACCGAGCCAACCTCTAATCCCGACTCCCCAGCCTCTCTACTCCCTGCCTCCCCCGCCTACCGTCCTCCCGAAGGATCCGCACTCCCCGCCACACTCAGATCCAGCAGCACCCCCGGCACATCCGGCGCCCGGCAGCTCCCATCCGCCGCATAGCTCTTCGCACACGCCCGCGTAATCTCCGGCCGCCGCGGGGATTGCGCATACTGCCACACCTCCGCCCCCGCCGTCCCACTGCTTGCCAAGGCCGGCGGCTTCAGCGAGCACCCGTTCGAGGGTGGGCAAGCATCCTGGTACACCCACATCGCCACCTCGTGCAGCCGCCCCGCCCTTACCCTCTGCCGGATATCCTCCGCCGTCGTAATCGTCTTTCCCGGCCCATCCGCAACCGGCTGCCCGCTCCCGTACACCCCCGGCCGATACCCCCCGCGATCCACCGCCTCCGTCCAGGCCAGCAGATACCCCGCCTGCTCCGGCAGCATCCGCCCACCCTCCTCCTGGTCCAGAAAAATCGTCGCCCCGGCAGGGAAGTGCTCCGCCCGCGCCACCGCCACCGCCGCTCCACCCTCCCTCGCTCCCAGGCTCTCCGGCTTTGTCCCCGACCTCTGCGCCTTCACGATCTCCGCATCCAACCGCCCGTTCCACAACACCACAAACCCGAACCCCGCCCGCTTCAGCGCCTCCCGCTTCCCCGCCCAGCCATCTCCCGTCGCCCCCGGCGGCGCATTCAGCCAATACCCCACGAACGCAAAGTGCCTCCGCAAAGCCGCCAGGGACGCGTCGCCCGGATACTCATTGCTGTCAAACCCCACAAACGCCCGCCCCGCCCCATCCCGACGCGCAGTTTCAGCGGTGGTTTCAGCGGGTGGCCCATCCTTTGCAGCCCCACCGGAAAGGGTGGGTTCAGCCACAGCAGCCTCCCTCCGACCCATGGGTTCAGCCACCGCCTTCCAGACCCAGCTCGCAAGCACCATCACCCCCAACCACATCCCCAAACCAACCCTGGTCACAATCCCTCGCAAGCTCCACCCCATTCCCTTCGCTATGCTACCTTCCTCTTGAACCCCCCACCGAAGCCCACAGGAGCTCCCATGCCTCCCCTTTCGCCAGACCCCCGAAACCCCATCGGTCCCTTCCAGCGTCCCGACCCCATCACCTCCGACGATCGCCTCGCCGCCATCGCCAACCTCGCCGATCTCCCCACCCACCTCCGCAACGCCATCCACGACCTCGACCACAACGAACTCGCAACCCCCTACCGCGACGGTGGCTGGACCGTCCGTCAGCTCGTCCACCACATCGCCGACTCCCACCTCAACGCCTTCCTCCGCCTCAAACTCGCCCTCACCGAAGACTGGCCCACCGTCACCGACTACGACGAAAAATCCTGGGCCACCCTCCACGACTCCGCCGCTCCCGTCGAGTGGTCCCTCAATCTCATCGAAGCCCTCCACGCCCGCTGGGTCATGCTCCTCCAATCCCTCGACGAGCAGCAATGGCAACGCGGCTTCCGCCACCCCGAGCGCGGCCCCATGTCCATCGAACTCGCCACCTGCCTCTACGCCTGGCACAGCCGCCACCACACCGCCCACATCACCAGCCTCCGCCAACGCGAAGGCTGGTAGCCATTGCCGTCATTCTGAGGACCCTGAGCGACGGTCGAAGCGGACGAAAACCCCGAGCGAGCTCGTCCCTCCCCAATCTGCTCGCACCTTCTCCCACCCCCCCAGGAAGCCTCGACACGCCCAGCAAACCCCACAAACGCCCCCTAGCGCCAACCCGAAGAGCTCATGTCCGCCATCCACCTCGCCATCACCGACGCCGCCATCCTCCGCTGCCTCCCCGTCATGATCGAGCTCCGCCCGCACCTTGCCGAGCTCGACTTGCTCCCCCGCATCCGCGCCCAGCAGGCCGAGGGCTACCACCTCGCCGCCCTTGAGCATCGCGGCGCCGTCACCACCGTCGCCGGCTTTCGCATCCAGCTCATGCTCGCCACCGGCCAAACCCTCTATGTCGACGACCTCGTCACCCTCTCCTCCGCCCGCTCCCTCGGCCACGGCAAAGCCATGCTCCGCTGGCTCATCGACCACGCCCGCGCCCACGCCTGCACCGCCTTCTCCCTCGACTCCGGCACCCACCGCCACGACGCCCACGCCTTCTACCTCCGCGAACGCCTCCGCATTACCAGCTTCCACTTCCACCTCCCCCTCTGATCCCGAGAGGTCGAGGGGTCCCAAAGCCCTGCAATTGCACGCACCGCGAAGAACGCCGCGATCTCGACCCGCCGCCGGAAGCGCACGCGCACCGCCAAGAGACGCCGTCATCTCGACCGAAGCGCAGCGAAGTGGGAGACCCCTGTATTTGTTCTCTTGAGAGCCACCCAACTCCTATCGATACCCACCCACGTCGAAAGTGCTATCGCCACCCACTCTCCCGCCTTGCTACCGTCACCCCATGCCGCCCAAAGCAGCGCCGGCGTCAGTCCCCGAAGCCCAGACGGCCGGCCACATCGCCTCCGTCATCCAGGCCTTCCTTGCCGAACACCCCCACTCCCTCGTCCTCGAAGACGGCCGCACCCTCTTCGACCTCCGCGAAGCCAAATACTCCCTCTCCGCCGACCGCGGCCGCGCCACCATCCACCTCTGGTCCGCCGACCGCAACCTGGTCCGCCGCCTGCTCGCCGTCACCCCCCGCGCCCACACCCTCCGCCTCACCACCCAGCGCCTCGGCCAGTCCCGCCTCCAGACCCTCGAGCTCACCCCCGATAAACACCTCCGCTCTCCCTCCACCCGCGACACCACCCGCCAGCGCTTCCTCCGCGTGCTCGATCGCGTCCTCCTCCAGGCCTTCCCCGATTGCCGCTCCGAAGGCTTCCGTTCCTCCATGGACCTCGAACGCTCCTTCGGCCCCGGCTACGCCCGCGGCACCCTCACCCACGGCCGACAGGCCTGGGCCGTCATCGCCGTCAACCCCGCCGAATCCCAGACCACCATCGACGGCATCTTGACCATCGGCATCCTCTGGCTCCGGCACTGCCGCGATCGCGCTACCTCACCCGCCCCCGCCCGCAAGACCCGGCTCTACCAAGGCCTCCGCGTCATCGTTCCCCGTGGCGCCGCCGCCACCACCCTCTCCCGCCTCGCTTGGTTGGATCGCCGCATCGCCACCTACGAGCTTTTCGAACTCGACGAGCAAACCGAAGTCCTCACCCCGCGCGACCCCTCCGACCACGGCAACCTCACCACCCGCCTCCTCCACGCCCCCAGCGAGGCCGCAGCCTGGGAACGCTTCGCCGAGGCCATCCCCGAGGTCCTCGCCCTCCTCCCGCCCAACACCACAACCTTCGGCCTCAATAACCTCCCCACCCGCCTCAATCACCCTTCCATCAGCCGGGTGGCCCATCCTTTGCAGCCTGATCGCAAAGCGTGGATTCCAGCCCCCAAGTCCCCATGTCAAACCGCCATAGCCTCCTTCCCACCCGAGTCCCCACACCCCACTCCGCCCAGCAAAAGGCGGGTGCCCCATTCATCGCAGCCCCACCGCGATGGTTGGGTTGCCGCCACCGAGCACTCAAATCAAACCAGCTGGGTTCCAGCTCCCACCCCCTCCCCGCAACCTCAGATCCCAGCCCACCGCAACTCCACCCCCGCCCCCACCACCCCAGCCTGCGAGCTCCGCCTCCGTTCCAACACCGAACTAGCCTTCCTCCTCCACGGCCTCGAGTTCGCCCGTATCCGCTCCGCCTTCGCCGGCCAATCCTTCAACCGCCAGCTCCAGATCACCGTCGGCTCCGGCCCCGCCGAAACCCTCCTCCTCCCCTCCACCCAAACCCACCTCCGCGAGTTGGTCCGCCACCTCTTCGACCGCCGTAAAGCCCGCGCCGAAGCCCCTTCCCAACCTACCCCCAAAGCCGCTCCCAACACCGCGCAAGACCACCTCTTCCGCACCCTTCCCGAGCGCTGGCTCGAAAGCACCCTCCGCGCCGATCTCCCCGCCCTCGACCCCAGCCTCCAGCCCGCCCCCGTCTACACCCAGGTCCCCGCCTTCACCGGCGCCGGCGCCAACCTCGACCGTGGCCTGCTCGACCTCCTCGCCGTCACCCGCGACAACCGCCTCGCGCTCATTGAACTCAAAGCCACCGAAGACCTCCACCTCGCCTTCCAGGGCCTCGACTACTGGATCCGCGTCCGCCACCACCACCTCGCCAACCCCGATCCCGCCTCGGGCTCCCTCCCCGGCCTCAGCGACCTCCAGCAGCACGGCTACTTCCCCCACACCCGCCTCTCCCCAGCTCCCCCGCACCTCTTCCTCGTAGCTCCCGCCCTCCACATCCATCCCGCCACCGAAACCATCCTCCGCCACCTCGACCCACGCGTCCCCTGGACCCTCATCGCCCTCGACGAACGCTGGCGCACCCACATCAAGCCCATCTGGCGCAAACGCCACTCCGACCTCTAAAACCTCCAGGGCGGAAGGCCCTCGCCGCCGAGAGCGTCCCTCACTTCGTCGGCGTGCCCAGGGCATCTCTGTACTCGATCGGCCCAAGGTCCAGCGTCTGCAGTCCAGACTCGATCTTCCCCCGGTCCCCCACTGCGAGCAGCACAAACTGATCCGGATGAAGATCCGTCTGCGCCGCCCGGGCCACATCCCCCGAGGTCAGCGCACGCAGCTTCGCGGGAAGCTGCGCATAATAGTCGAGCGGGCGCTGATACAGAAACAGCGACATCGTCGCCCATCCGATACCGTCTGTCGTTGCGAACATCCCGGGCAGCGACTGGATGCTTGCATCCTTTGCCGCCTTCAGCTCGGCATCCGTCGGTGGCGTCGTCTGGATGCGGTGCAACTCCATCAACAACTCCTTCGCCGCTGGGGTCGTCACATCCGTCCGCACCATGGAGCCCGCCGTGAACGGACCTCCACCGCGATCCTCACTGAAATACGAGAACGCGCCATACGTATACCCGTGAACCTCGCGCAGGTTCATGTTGATCCGGCTTCCGAAGCTCCCTCCCAACGTATAGTTCATCGTCTCTGCGGCCTGGAGATCCGGTGCATCGGCCGGAACTCCCACACCCCACGCCGTCAATGACGTCTGCGGTGACCCCGGCTTGTCGACGATGACCAGGTGCTGCTTCGGTGCGGTCGGCGCCGGTGGCAGAGTCGGCGGCCCACTTGCCGTTCCGCTCCATCCCCCAAAGTAGCGGTCGGCCATCTCCCGCGCGCCCTTCTCGTTGATGTCTCCCGCCAGAATCAAAGCGGAATCGCGCGGTCCATAATGGACCGTCTTGAAGCCCAGGAGGTCCGCCCGCGTGATCGCCTTCAGGCTGGTCTCCGTTCCTGCCTGGGGCTGCCCGTAAGGCTGGTTCCCGTAGATCAGCATCGGCCCCACTCGCCGTGCGATCGCACTCGGGTTGTCACTCTCCTGCTGTATGCCAACCAGCCGCAGCTTGCGCACGCGCTCCACGTCCGCCTCCCGAAACGCCGGCGACTCGACCGCATCCGCCAGGAGATCCATCGCATCCGCGGTTCGGTTGCTGAGAACCCCAATCGACGTCATTGCTCCGTCCATCCATGCAAACGACCGCAGCTGTCCCCCAATCCGCTGCCCCTCCTGCGCCTGCTCCGTCGAGACCCGCTTCTCCGTCCCCTCCGTCAGCATGGCCGCGGTAAAGGCTGCCATGCCCGGCCGGTCCGCAGGGTTCGTCTCGCCACCGGCGCGGCTCACCAGCGTCGCATTCAAAACCGGCAGCTGGTGCTCCTCAATCAGGTACACAGTCAGCCCGTTCGCCAGGCTGAACCGCGCCGGAACCGGCAGGTGGATCTCCGGCGCCGGTCCAGGCGGCGGAGGCGTCTTGCGCCAGCTCTGCTGCTGTTCAAACGCAGGCGAATAGGCCGGCTTGATCGTGACAGTCGCATCCGTGTCGGCAGGGCTGCGCGCAACATCCTGCGTCACCTTCTTGCCGGGAACGCAATACACCACCACGGCGCTCTCCTTCGTCAAAAACTTCTGCGCCGCGACCCGAACCGTCCCCGGCGTCGATCGGTCGCCGCGGGCCAGGTCCGCCTTCAGGAATCCCGGGTCGCCGGTGTACTGGTCGTATTGCGCCAGCGTGTCCGCGACTCCCCCAAATCCGCCAAGACGCTGAAGCGTGGACACCTTGTACGTCGTGATCGGCGCCTTCACAGCCTCGATCTCCTCCACCGTCGGTGGCTTCGTCTGCAGCTTCGCAACCTCATCCCACACCGCTGCCTCAAGCTCCTCGAGCTTTACCCCGGGCTTCGCTGTCACCTGGCACGTCCCAACGCCCGTCAGCTTCAATCCCTGGTTGTCGCACCTGACGTCCTGCGCGATCTGTCGCTCGTAAACCAGCGTCTTCTCCAGGCGGCTCGCCTTCTGCCCCCCCAACACCGTCAACGCGATATAGATGTCGGAATCGTCCTGCGTGTAAAGCGGCGCCGTCAACCACCCGATCTCAACTCGCGGAAGCTGCACCGTGTCCGTCACCGTGGAGCGGCGCTGCTTCGGTACCATCGGTGTCTTCACCGCCACCGGGGGCACCGGTGGTCCCTTCGGAATCGGGCCGAAGTACTTCACCAGAAGCGCCTTCGTCTGCGGAACGCTGATGTCGCCCGCAATCGATATCGTGGCATTGTTCGGGGTGTAAAACTGCTGGTGAAAGTCGCGCACGTCCGCAATCCGCGCAGCCTCGATGTCGGTATGGCTCCCGATCACGTCGGCGTAGTAAGGGTGCAACTGCGGAAAGAGCTGGTGATAGATCTCCTCGCGAACTACGTTGTACGGCCGGCCCTCGCCCTGTCTGCGCTCGTTCCGAACCACGTCCCTCTGGTTGGTGAGCTTCTCCCGGTCCAGCCCTTCCATCAGAAATCCCATCCGGTCGCTCTCCAGCCACAACCCCAGCTCCAGCTGGTTGCTCGGCAGCGTCTCGAAGTAGTTCGTCCGGTCGAAGTCGGTCGTCCCGTTGATGTCGGTCGCCCCCGCCGCCTCGACGTACTTGAAGTGGGCCTTCTCGCCTACATGCTCCGACCCCTCGAACATCATGTGCTCGAACAGGTGCGCGAAGCCCGTTCGACCCGGACGCTCGTTCAACGGCCCCACGTGATACCAGACATCCACCGCCACCAGCGGAAGACGATGGTCCTCATGCAGAATCACCGTCAGGCCGTTCGGCATCACGAACTTCTCAAAGGCAATGTCTGCGATCCGAAGTGATGGCGGAGCTGGCGTCGCGGCTCCCGCCTGCACGGCTGCAGCCAAGCCAAGGCAAACGCTGAGGAGAGCAACCGGGGCGAACGTGTGTTGAGCTGACTGTCTGGAGGTCATGGCATCCTGTCCGGGCCTCCTCTCGAAAGCCCGCGAACCATCATCGCTAGGTGGAAACGCGCCTATGATCTCACACCCCCTATACCTGTCGGAAGACCTCTCTCTAGGTCGCCTTAACCCGCGGCCCTGCCGCCCGCGCGTCCGCATCCCCATTGCTCTCCTGCCGTAGACGTCACAGCATCCCACGCAGAGAGCGCAAGGAACTCCCGTCAGTCACACCCCACACCCAGAACTTCAAGCGAACCGCTCTCCTCAACCTCGCCAGCCTCAACCGCCACCCGCCCCGCGAAAAACTCCTCCACCGACCCCAGCACCGCCGCCCCGCTCTTGGCCTCGAAGATCGCCCGCCGCAGCCCCGCCCCGCCCGGCACCCCATGCGTAAACCAGCTCGCAAACTGCTTCATCTTCCCCACGCAGTCCCGCTCAATCGACTTGTTAGGCACCCCACCCAGCACCGACCCCGCCCCCCGCTCCTCCGCCGACGTCTCCTCCACCAGCATCTCGAAATACGTCCGGATCATCCGGTACCGGTCCTCCCCCGTCGGCTGGTCGTACCGCCCCGTCGCCGTGTACTGCGCAATCTGCCGAAAGATCCACGGGTTTGCCGGCGCCGTTCGACCGATCATCACCGCATCGCACCCCGTCGCCTCCACCATCGCCGCCGCATCCTCCGGCGTTCGCACATCCCCATTCCCAATCACCGGGATCCCGACCGCATCCTTCACCGCCGCGATCCACTCCCATCGCGCCTGCCCTGTATACCCGTCCTCCCGGGTCCGCGCATGCAGCGCCACAGCGTTCAACCCGCACCCCTCCGCCATCCGCGCCAGTTCCACGCACACAATATTCGAGTCGTTCCACCCCATCCGAAACTTCACAGTGAATGGAATCTCGACCGCCGCACGCACCCGCTCAAAGATCACCTTGATCGCCGGCAGATCCTTCAGCAGACCCGACCCCCCGTTGCAAGCCACTACCCGCTTCGCCGGACACCCCAGGTTCAGATCCACCGCATCGAACCCCGCCTCCTCCACAATCCGAGCCGACTCCGCCAGCGTCTCCGGGTTCGACCCAAACAGCTGCGCCGAGATCGGATGCTCATCGTCGTAGTACGTCAGGTACCGCTTGCGCTTCGACTCCCGCATCCGGCTCAACCCATCCGCCGACGTAAACTCCGTCATGATCAGCCCACACCCCGACTGCTCATTCGACGTCTCCGCCTCCACCCCCGGCAAAGCTTCTTGATTGTCGTTCTGAGGCGAACGGGGTCCCCGGTCAGCTTGCTGACTAGGGTGAGCAGCCGGAGAACCCGCTTCTCCACCACCACCCTCCCCACCACGATCTACCAGCGATTCACCACCGGCAACCGCAGAAAACACACTCGCATTCTTGATAAACCGCCGGAATACCGTGTCCGTCACCCCCGCCATCGGCGCCAGCACCGTAGCCGGCGCAACCTCAACCGTCCCAATATGCAAGCTCGCCGGCACACGCGTCCGCTCCGGCATCGCATGCTCCACCGGCTCGTCCCACCTGTTCTGCTCCAGCGTGTACCGCTTCTTCATCGCTGCCCCGTCAGCCCCCGGAAACAGAGATGGCCCCCGCTAGGCGGAGGCCATCTCGCTCTTCTCATTGCACTTACTTGGTCGTCGCCGCAGCCGCTGCCTTGCCCGCATCGGACTTGGCGAATTTCTGCCGGAAGCGCTCCACGCGTCCCGCCGTATCGATCAGCTTCTGCTTGCCGGTGAAAAACGGGTGGCAGGCCGAACATATCTCCACAACGATGTCGCCCTTGTGCGTCGAGCGCGTCTCAAAGTTGTTCCCGCAGGCGCACTTCACGTGGATGTCGTTATACTTTGGATGAATCCCTTCCTTAGGCATATCCCAATCCTCTCAATCTGATTCGCCCGCCTTCCCGCGGATCGCTTGCAAGTGGCCAGTGTCACACTCACATCGATTTTTCCCGTCGCAGCTCAAGCTCACATCGCCTCTTCGGCAACATGCGGCGCTTTCGTCAGTGTACGTTGGATTCCGGGACGGGGCAATCGGATTCATACCCCACCCACGCCTCGATTTCCTCTCATCCTCCTGCCATACTTGAACCGCAAAACCCATGCCCGAAATCTGCTCCATCTGCGAAGGCTCCGGCTTCCAGCTCGTCGAAAAGAACGGCGCCCGCTTCGCCGAGGACTGCGTCTGCCGCATCCAGTTCCGCACCTGCCGAAACCTCGATCAGGCCCGTATTCCCTCCCGATACACCGCCTGCTCTCTGGGCGACTTCGACTACGATGCGACCGACGAAAGCCTTTCGAGCGCCTTCCTCATGGCGCATAGATTCGCCAACGGCTATCCCGCGGAGACGCGTGGAAACGGAATCCTTTTTACGGGATCCAGCGGCCTGGGGAAGACCCATCTCGCCGTGAGTGTGCTCAAGTACGTCGTCGAGCATCGCGGCGCCACAGGATTCTTCTGGGAGCATAAAGAGCTGCTTGATAAGGTCCGCTCCTTCTACGACGCGCATGTCGCCGGAGCCGAGGACAAGCTGCTTCGCTCCGTCATCGCTTGCGATCTCCTCGTTCTCGACGACTTGGGAGACATCACGCCGAGTGACTGGACCTGGGACACAACGTCGTACATCCTCAACAGCCGTTACAACGAAAATCGCTCCACCATCATCACCACAAACTATCCCAATGCGATGAGCTTTCAGGCTCGCGAAGGCGAACAGACCAGCCAGCTTGCTGAACATCGAAGAGCCATGCGTCGTCTCACTCTGGGCGATCAGATCGGCGAACGGATGCGCTCCCGCCTGCAGGAAATGTGCGTCGTCGTCGAAATGCGTGGGGAGGACTTTCGCCTGCGAGCGAAACGGGCCAGCTTCCGCTGACCAACTTTCTACGCCCCAAACTTTCGATCACAGCACCGGGTCAAGCCCCCATCTTGCAAATTCCCGCTCCAAGATGCTCGGAAATCAGAGATAGGTCCCCAGGGAGAGGGGACCTATCCCAGTCGCCGCCGGTAGGTTCCCGAGCGGTATAGAATCTCGCCGTATGAGCGACTCGCCTCCTCCCATTACGCCCCAGGAATTAACGCCCCAGACACCCACCGGCGTACTCTCCTCCCCGGCCACCCCTCCCGCGCGCAACCTCCCCGTCGCCGCGTGGTCCGTCGCGGGCCTTATTGTCGTCGCCATCCTCGCTGGGCTCATCATCGCCGGCCGTCGTCACCGGGAGCCCTCCTCCAACGCGGTCCTGCCTCTCGATCCGTACGCCGCCAGCCTACCCATCACAGGCGTCGTGATGAGCGAGTCCACCAGTCTCTCCGGCGGTAAGTCCACCTTCATCGACGGCCGCCTCCAGAACATCGGCCCCAGGACCGTCACCGGAGCGATCGTGCAGGTCTTCTTCCGCAACGATGAGGGCCTGCCCCCGCGTATTGAGAGCCTTCCCATCTCGCTCGTCCGCACCCGTGAGCCGTACGTCGATACGCAGCCGGTCTCTGCCGCTCCCCTCCCCCCTGGGGACACCCGCGAGTTTCGGTTGATCTTCGAGGCAATCCCGGGAAACTGGAACCTCCAAGTGCCCGAGATCCACGTGGTGCGGGTCACGACCCGGTAGCCCAGTCCAAGCACTTGCTCGCTCCGCTCCCCCCGGCAATACTTACCGGACCGCGTAAAAACTACCGGCCAAAACGGACTAACCAGCCATCTTAGGCCCGTTGAATCTGGAGTGGAGGTGTGAAGATTGTTGCAGTTAGCACCCTCAACAGGTTTGGCGAGCGGCTTGCTCTTAGCATTGGCACGATGCACTGTGGGTATGGTCTCCACTCGCAGCAAGATGCTGGACCTACCCAAAGGAGCTACTTATGACAAACATCTCGAACAAATATGTCCTTTCAGCGCTCATGCTCAGCGGTGCGCTTACCCTCCCTGCTATGGCGCAGTCCAGTCAGACCACCCCCACACAATCCACTCAGTCAACGACCTCCACCGATCCGGCCGCCGCTAGCACCAGCAGCACGATCAACCCGAACGATAGTGGCACCTACGCCACCGGCAAGCCGCTGGAGATGCAGTCGAAGGAAGGCTTCTGGGGTCACGTCAACCCCTTCGCTCGCAAAAAATGGGTCAACCGGCAGATAACGCCTATCAAGGATCGGACTAACGAGCTCGATCAGCTTCAGGCGAAGAACCGCAACGATATTCATGATGTCGATAGCCGCGCCCAGGCCGGTATCACCAAGGCAAACTCGGCCGCTGCACTCGCCGATCAGCACGCGCTGGATGCCGCCAACCGCGCCAGCACGGCAAACACGCTTGCCGGAACCGCAAGCACCCGCACGGACGCCCTTCACGGCACTGTCAGCAATCTTGACCAGTACCAAGAGGTCAGCTCTGCGACCGTTCCTTTTGCCCCAGGTCATACCACCCTCGGCAAGACTGCCAAGGCAAACCTAGACGATGTTGCCACCAAACTCAGCAATGAAAAGGGCTACATCGTAGAGGTCCAGGGTTACAGCCGGTCAGGGGTACAGGCCTCGCAGGCAATGGCAGACTCGGTCGTTCGCTACCTCGTAACCGAGCACCAGGTTCCGGTCTACCGAATTTATAAGAGCGGTCTCGGGAAGAACACCACCAAGACAGCAGCTGACGGCGACAAGCCTCTCACCAATGGCGTCCGCGTCACCCTGCTGCACAACAGTCTGGCCACCATGGATAAGACCGCTGCAAGCAGCTCCACCACGTCCCCCACGCAGAACCAGCAGACGGGAACGAGCAATCCGCCATCGAATCAGTAAAGCGGCGCCAGTCCTCCCAGGGTGGTCTTACGAATCACCATCCCATCAAGTTTGCAGAGACAGCGGCTCAGATCGCACTCGCAAAACACTCTCCTAACCAGAGAGAACCAAGGCAGATTGGCCCCTCACGCGAGGGGCCGTTTTTTTGCTGTTAGCAGAATTGTGGGGATCAGCGGACGTCGTTGGCCACGCCGTTCCCGGTTACAGACCCGATGTTATCACCACCGCTGCGTGGACTCGTAGCAGCTCCTCTAGGACGCCCCGCAGCCTGTCCAATTGCAGTGCGTTGGCTCCATCGCTCTTTGCGCAGGCCGGATCGTCGTGCACCTCGAGAAATACTCCATCCACTCCTGCGGCCACCGCGGCTCGCGCCAACACCGGAATAAACTCCGGCTGCCCTCCGCTCACACCATTCCCCGCACTCGGCGTCTGCACGGAATGCGTCCCATCAAAAACTACCGGCGCGAACTCACGCATCACCGGCAGCGATCGCATATCCACCACCAGGTTGTTGTACCCAAAACTCGCGCCGCGCTCCGTAAGGCATACCCGCTCGTTTCCACTCTCACGAATCTTCCCCACCGCATGGCGCATATCCCATGGCGCCACAAACTGCCCCTTCTTGACGTTGATGGCTCGCCCGGTCTTCGCCGCAGCGACCAGCAGATCCGTCTGCCGGCAGAGGAAGGCTGGAATCTGCAGCATCGCCTCGACCTCGCCTAGGCAATCCGACACGCGAGCGCAATCCTCCGGCGTATGCACGTCCGTCAGCACCGGCAACCCCGTGCTCAACCCAATCTGCCGCAGGATACGCGCACCCTCGACCAGCCCCAGCCCCCGAAAGCTCTTGATCGAGGTCCGATTCGCCTTGTCGTAGCTTGCCTTGAAGATATAAGGCACGCGCAGCTCTGCTGCAATCCGCTGAATTCCATCGGCCATCGTTCGAGCGTGAGCCTCACTCTCGATGACGCACGGTCCCGCGATGAGGAACAGTTTGCCGCGTCCCACATCGACGAGTCTAGGTGCTTGGCCAAAACTAAAAGGGGCAGTCACACCCATAGTTCATCACATTAATCCTTCAAAGACTGCCCCAGCCCGGACAGCATCAACGTCAGAAACGAAAGCCCCCTCCGGCTGTCCTCACTTCTCACGCGCCGAATCAGTTGAAACAGGCTCGGGGGCTTCAGCTCCCGCTTATGCTCGATGGAGGCGGTACTCAGCGCATTTGCCAGGCAGTTCAGCACCTCCGGATCGAGCGCGGTCAGTATCTTGGCAAACGCCAGGAAGTTCCGCATCCCCGCCACACCCTCGGGCAGCTTGGCATACTCGGCCAGTTTGCCCGCAATGGTGTCCTTTGCGCCAATCAGCCCTTGCAGCAGATCGAGCATGCCTTCGTCGTGTGCCGTCTGCAGCACATCCCACGCCACCAGGGTCGCCTCCCCATGCTCCATGGGAGCTTCGGCTAGTCGCCGCTCCAACTCCAGCTTCGGATCCACCGGGTTCGGCTTGAACGCTATCGGATTCGCCATACATCACTCTCCTGCACACCTGCAACCTCTACACCTGATTTGAACTACCCTCAAACCGTGGTGGACTTGATCTGCACCAGCTTGTCGTCCCGCTTGGTTCCGGGAAGCCAGTAATCCTTCCTGGCCCACTTCCGCTCTACCTCGACACCCGGCTGCGGTGTCCGTTTGCCCCAGCGAAAGTTCTGCCGTGGCAACGGGTTCTCGCCCTGCTCCGGAAGCACCGTCATCTGCACCGCCGTCTCCTTGAAGGCTGGGGTATGCGTGGCCCGGTCCGTATGGCTTCCAGTTAGCTTGTTCACCGGCTCTATCGTCGAATTCATCGGCATGTAGAGCTGTTTGCCCTGGACGCGATCCGTCACCAGCACCTGAACTCTTAGCTGCCCGTATGGCGATTTCAGCTGCACATGGCGACCGCTGGTTATGCCCCGCTCCGTTGCCAGCTCCGGCGATACCTCCACAAACGTCCGCGGTGTAATCTCGCGTATACCCGGCGAACGATATGTCATACTCCCTTGTTCAAAGTGCTCCAGCAACCGGCCATTATTCAAGTGCAGATCGTAGGTCTCTGTCATCTCCTCCGAGGGAGGCAGATATTCAATCGGGTAAAACTTTGCCTTGCCATCCGGGAAAGGGAACCCATCCTTGAACAGCAGCGGGGTATCCGTCCCATCCTTCGCCACTGGCCACTGCAGGCTCTTGTATCCCTCCAGGCGCTCATACGTGACTCCCGCAAACAGGGGCGTCAGCCGTGCCACCTCGTCCATCACATCCGACGGATGCTTGTACCCCCAATGTCCCGCTCCTCCAAGCCTCTCGGCGATCAGTTGAATAATCTCCCAATCCGGCTTCGATTCGCCTAGCGGATCGAGCGCCTTGTAGAGTCGCTGAATCCTTCGCTCCGTGCTCGTGAACGTGCCCTCTTTTTCGAGCGACGGGCTCGCCGGAAGCACGAGGTCCGCATACGCCGCCGTCTCCGAGAAGTTCACGTCCTGCACGATCAGAAAGTCCAGCATACGCAGCGCCTCGCCCACATCGCCCGCGTTCGAATCTGACGTGATCGTGTCCTCGCCCTTGATATACAACACCTTCAGCTCACCACGCTTGATCGCCTCGATCATCTCGTGATTGTCGAGACCCTTTTTCGTCGGCAGCGTCACGCCCCAGTCCGCCTCGAATTTAAGTCGAACGTCCTCGTCATCCACATGCTGGTAGCCCGAATAGATATTCGGCATCGATCCAAAGTCGCTCGCGCCCTGCACGTTGTTGTGACCACGCAGCGGGTAGGCTCCCGTCCCGGTCCGCATGTAGTTGCCCGTCACCAGCAGCAGGTTCGAAATGGCCGTCGACGTATCCGACCCGCCGCAGTGCTGCGTCACACCCATCGCCCACAGAATGCAGACGCTCTCGGACGTCGCAATCTCCCGCGCCACCGTGATCAGCGTCTCCTGCGGGATCCCCGTGACCTTCTCCGCATACTCCATCGTGAACGACTCAAGCGATGCCTTGTACTCGTCAAAGTGGTTCACCCACCGGTCGATAAACTCCATCTTGGCCAGGCCATTGTCGATGATGTACTTCGACATCGCCGACATCCACACCGCATCCGTCGAAGGGTGCGGCCGCATAAAGATATCCGCGCGCTCCGCCATCTCGTGCTTCCGCAGGTCGGAGACGATGAGCCGCTGTCCGCGATGCTTATGCGATCGCTTGATCCGCGTCGCCAGCACCGGATGACTCTCCGCCGTGTTCGACCCCACGATCACCACCAGCGCCGCCTGCTCTATGTCCGAGATCGATCCCGAGTCTCCGCCGTACTTCACGGTCCGTTGCAGACCCATCGTCGCCGGTGTCTGGCAGTACCGGCTGCAGTTGTCGATGTTGTTCGTCCCGATCACCGCCCGGGCCAGCTTCTGCATCAGATAGCTCTCCTCATTCGTACACTTCGAGGAGGCGATAAACGCCAGGGCGTCCGGGCCGTGTTCCTTCTTCGTGGTCATGAACTTTTCCGCGATCACATCCAACGCCTCGTCCCACGTGATCTCGACGAAGGTCTCCCCCTTCCGCAGCAGCGGCTTCGTCAAGCGATCGTCGGCATTCACGTAATCCCAGGCAAACTTGCCCTTCACGCACGTGGAAATGCCATTTGCCGGCCCATTCGCCGGTTCGATCTTCAGGATGTGGCGGTCCCTCGTCCACACGTCGAAGCTGCATCCCACACCGCAGTACGTGCACACCGTCTTGGTCCGCTTCACCCGCTCGTTCCGCATCTCCGCTTCCATCTCCGAGAGCGCCAGGATCGGCCCGTATCCAGTGTTTGGCTCGACCCCCTTCACCACCTCGATCATGTCGTCCAGCACCTTCGCCGGCAGGTTCGTCAGGTATCCCGCATGGCCCAGCATCGACTTCTCCATCAGCGCATTGCACGGACACACCGTGACGCAGTGGCCACAGCTCACGCAGCTGGATCCCGCAATCTCCTGCCCACCATCCCACAACACCCGCGGGTGGTCGCTTTCCCAGTCAATCGAAAGCGTCTCATTCACCTGCACATTCTGGCAGCTCTCCACGCACCGCCCGCACAGAATGCACTGGTCCGGGTCGTACCGGTAGAACGGATTCGACATGTCCTTCTGGTACGGCTTCTCTAGAAACGGCCGCGCCTGGTGCTTCACATCCAGGTCCGCCGTTGCGTTGTGCACCGTGCAGTTCTGATTGTTGTTGTCGCATACCGTGCAATACAGCATGTGATTCTGCAGCAGTCGGTCGAACGCCTCGCGCTGCGCCACATCCACGCGCCCACCCTCCGTCCTCACCGCCATCCCCGGCGTCACCGTCGTCGAGCAGGACCGCACCAGCTCCCCGCCAACCTCCACCATGCAAGTGTCGCACGTGTCGATCGGTCCCATCTGCCCCAGATAGCACACGTGCGGAATCATCTTCGCTGAGGTCTGCTCGGACTTCCGCATCAACGCGTCGATTAAACGTTCGCCCGCATGGGCTTGCGCGTGCACACCGTTGATCGTGATCTGGGTATCGAGCGTCGAGTCCGGAGGCGTGTTCAGCAGAGACTTCGTAGACATTCCCCGTCTGATGCAGGCGCGCCCAGAAAGTGTTAGCTGCACTTTCACGCCGCAATCTTGTTCCTCCTCCTCCGTTTTGTCGAGGTCCGGCTCATCTGCATCGAACGCCCATGGCTCCGAACGGCGGCGAGCCGAAAAATATCAACGGAGATTCACCCTTGACCATCAATGCCAATCCCGACCCTCGTGAACTGGGCCCCAAGCCGCCCTTCAAGGAACAAACACAGCAGCATCCCGGAACCGTTCAGGCCCTCGATCCTCCCGCGGACCATGGAGAGACCAGCTACATCGGCCGCAACCGCCTTGCCGATCGAGTCGCCATCATCACCGGCGGCGACTCAGGGATCGGCCGCGCCGTAGCCATCGCATTCGCCCGGGAAGGTGCCGACGTCGTCCTCAGCTACCTCCCCAGCGAGCAGAACGACGCCCAGTCCGTCTCCGAGATCATCGAAAAGTCCGGGCGAAAAGCAATCTGTGTTCCCGGAGACCTCCAGGACCCCACCTACTCCCGCTCGCTCGTCTCCGCCGCCATCAATCGCCTCGGCCGGCTCGATACCGTCGTGAACAACGCAGCCTTCCAAATGGTCCGCGAAAACATTGAGGACGTCAGCCCCGAAGAGCTCGACCGCGCCTTCCGCACCAACGTCTTCGGCACCTTCTTCCTCACCCAGGCCGCGCTTGCAGTCCTCAAACCGGGCGCCAGCATCATCAACACCACCTCCATCGAAGCCTTCACCCCCGAGCCCGGTCTCCTCGCCTACGCGGCCACCAAGGCGGCCATCGCCAACCTCACCAAGAGCCTCGCCAAGCTGGCGAAAGATAAGGGCGTCCGCGTCAACGGAGTCGCTCCCGGTCCTGTCTGGACACCGCTGATCCCCGCCATCATGCCCGCCGAGAAAGTCGCGAAGTTCGGAGAGACCACCGTCTTCGGCCGCCCCGCGCAACCGGTCGAACTCGCCCACCTCTTCGTCTTCCTCGCCAGCGAAGACGCCAGCTACGTCTCCGGCGAAATCTACGGAGCCACCGGCGGCAGAATGCCCGTCTAGGAGACAAAGCCCCGGACCCCAAAGCAATCCGTTGAGACCCCAAACCGGGTGCCCCATCCTGGAGACAGTCTCACCGTCTCTAGGGTGGGTTCCACCTCCGCCGGAAGCAGGACATAACGCTCTCGTCCTACCTTTCCTTGCTCCCAACCATGCCCCCATCACCGCAAAAACCCGCCCATCCCCCGCTTCTCGGCGAGATCCGCATCGGCATCTCCGGCTGGCGCTACAAGGGCTGGCGCGGCGTCTTCTATCCGCCCAAACTCCAGCAGCGCCGCGAGCTCGAGTTCGCCTCCCAAACCTTCAACACCATCGAGATCAACGGCACCTTCTACTCCCTCCAGCACCACACCAGCTTTCAGAACTGGGCCCGCGAAACCCCCGAAGACTTCGTCTTCTCCATCAAAGGCTCCCGCTTCATCACCCACATGAAGAAGCTCCGCGGCATCGATCAGGCCTTCTCCAACCTCCTCGCCAGCGGCCTCCTCGCGCTCGGCCCTAAGCTCGGCCCCATCCTCTGGCAGTTCCCTCCGCAGATGCGCTTCGACCCCGGCCGCTTCGCCGACTTCTTCCGCCTCCTCCCCCGCACCACAGGTGAGGCCGCCACGCTGGCGAAGCGCTGCGACGACCGCATGGTCCCTCGCTCCGTCCTCGAGACGCCTGTCAACATCCCCCTCCGCCACGTCGTCGAGATCCGCCACGAAAGCTTCGCCGCCCCCGAGTTCATCGACCTCCTCCGCGAGCACGACATCGGGCTCGTCGTCGCCGACACCCCCGATTGGCCGCTCCTGCTCGACGCAACCTCCTCCCTCGTCTACCTCCGCCTACACGGTTCGGAGCAGCTCTACTCCAGCAACTACACCGATCAAGCCCTCGACCTCTGGGCTGAACGCATCGTCACCTGGGCACGCGGAGACACACCTCCAGACCTCGCCCCCGCCCGCCGCATCCACCCCACCCTCGCCCCCACCCAACCCCGAGACGTCTTTGTCTACTTCGACAATGACGCCAAGGTCCACGCCCCCTTCGACGCCCAAAACCTCCGCACCCGCGTCGACCATCTGCTCGGCAAGACCTCTGTTCCGCCTACATCTTGAATGGTTTGTCGTCCTGACCCTGAGCGAAGCCGAAGGGGAAGGACCCGCTTCTCTACCGAAAGCGCCCGATCACGCCCTGTCCCCTAGCACCTGCCCCGCCGCCCGCAACCCACTCCGCATCGCCCCATGCACCGTCCCCCAGTGCCCGGTCACATCCGTATGCTCGCCCGCAAAGTAAAGGGTCCCATCAACCGGCTCGCTCATTACCCGAGAAGCCTCCGCCCCACCCACCGCGACATAGCTGTAAGCCCCGCGCGAAAACTCGTCCGCACTCCAGTTATGCGCATAGCACCCTACCATCTGCCCCCGCACAAACTCCTCCCCCACTCCGAATAGCCTGCCCAGCACCGCACAAGCCTCTCGCCCCAGCTCCTCGCTATTCTTGCCCAGCAAAGCCTCTGCCCGCGGCCCTCCCACCCACCCGGTCAAGCTCCTGCTCAGCTCCGGATGCACCGTCCACCACACCGACGGCAACTCCTGAAGCGTGAACAGAAAGCTAAGCTCCCGCATCCCCGGCTGCGGCTCCATCTCCTCCCAGAATCGTTCCCGAAACATCATCGTGAACCGGCAAACCTCTCCCATCCGCATCTGCGCCGCCGCCCGCAGCACACCCTCAGGCTTCGGCGAAAACTCCACATCACCCCTCAGCAGCACCCCCAGCGGCAGAGTAATCACCGCCCGCTTCGCCACGATCTCGCCCCAGTCCGTCCCCAGCTCCACCCGCCCCTGCCGCCCCAGAACACTCCGCACCCGAACTCCCGTTCGCACCTTCCCCCCAAGCTCTCGGATCCGTCTCGCCAGGTACTCCGGCAGCTGGTCATACCCGCCCCGCACTCGGTACACCCGGTCCCCGTCGATCGCATCCTCTGCCACCTGTTGCATCCCCAGCGCACGAACACTCGCCACCCGCGCATCCGCCGCATTGAAGCCTTCGACATACCCCACAGCACTTCCGCGCTCCTCCCCGGCAACTCCCTCGCGATCGAGATAATCGATAAAGCTCATGTCCTCCCCGGAGAACTCCTTCAACTCCTCCAGCGGACCGAACGCCGCCTCCATCTCGTCGTCACACTCCCTCAGCCCTCCATCGTCCAGACACATCTGGGCCCCATCCCGCTCATACACCTCGCAGCCAGCCTCCGCAATCAGAGCTATCAGCTCCGCCGGCCGCCCATGCACAAACTCCGCCCCCAGCTCGATCGGCTCTCCATCGCCAGCCCGCACCGTGGAGATACGCCCACCCACCCTCTCCCTCGCCTCCAGCACCAGCACCTTCACGCCCCGCTCCGCCAGTGCCCGAGCACACGTCAGCCCGGCCATACCCGCACCGATCACCACCACCTCGAACACATGACGCCCCGCTCCGCTCTGCGCTCCTGCACTCGCCTCGGCAATCTCTGCGTCCGCTTCGGCTGGGACAACATCCCCAAACCTCTCCCGAACAAGTTTCACTCCCTCCTCCGTGGTCCTTACCAGTCCCTCGAGCTGCCAATCCTCCGCTGCTTCCAACATCTCTTTGAACCTCGGTCCGGGTTTGTAACCATTTGCGATCAGATCCCGCCCCGTCACCAGCAGCTTTGGCCGCATCGCCTCCCCTGGCTCCGCCTCATACCGCGCCTTCGCCGCCCGCGCAAACTCCCATAGCCCCAGCCGGCCATGGCACGCCGTGCAATCCAGCCAGTGCAGCTGCAGGTGCTCGTCGAATTTCGGCAGCCGGAGAAACCGCTTCAACGTCGACTCCCGCATCTCCAGCACATCGCCGAACCGCATATGATTCTTCACCAGCGCAACGATCTGCTCCGTCTCCTCATTCGAGAACCGCAGCCGTCGCAGGATCTCCTCCGCCACCCGCACCCCTACCTCCACATGTCCGTTGAAACGGATCCGCTCGCTCCCCCCCACCGCCACCGCAGTCCGATCGATCTGAAACGTAGCCGGCTTCCCAATATCGTGCAGCAGCGCCCCCCACGCCAGCGTAGCGGAGCACCCCGGCTCCAACCGCTCCAGCAGCAGCATCGTGTGCACCCATACGTCGCCCTCGGGATGCCACTCCGGCGGCTGCTCCACACCATGCATCCTCACCGCCTCCGGCAACACCTCGCGCAGCAGCCCCGCATCATCCATCAGCTCGAACGCCCGCCGCGCATGCCCCTCCGTCAGCATTCGCGTCAGCTCCTCCCGGATGCGCTCGCAGCTCACCTGTCTGATCTCGTGCGCCCGCTCCTGCATGGCCCCTATCGTCCCGGCCTCGATCGCAAACCCCAGCCGCGCCGCGAACCGCACCCCCCGCAGCATCCGCAGCTTGTCCTCCGCAAACCGCACGCGCGCATCCCCGATTGCACGCACCACCCCAGCCGTCAAATCCTCCCGCCCACCCACGAAATCGAGCACCGCCCCTGCCACATCACCCGTCTGCTCCAGTTTCACCGGATCCAAAAGCATCCCGTTGATCGTGAAGTCCCTTCGAACCACATCTTCCCGCGCCTCGGTCGAGAACTGCACCGCATCCGGCCGCCGCCCATCCGTATACACCCCGTCATTCCGGAATGTAGCCACTTCGGTTGCAATCTCTCCACCCTCGCCCGGCAGGCAAACCAGCACCACCCCAAAATGCGCTCCCACCGCAAACGTCTTCTCAAACAGCCCGATCACCACCTCCGGCGTCGCGCTCGTCGCCACGTCGAAGTCCTTGGCCTGCAACCCCAGCAGCATGTCCCGCACACACCCGCCCGCAAAATAAGCCGCATGCTCCGCCGCCCGCAGCTTCAGCACGATCTCCCGCGCCGCCAGGTACCTCGCGCTCTCACGCCATTCAGCCAAACCCGCTACCTCGCCTAAACGCCCCGCCACCTTCACCTAAAATGTATAGATGCCCGATGCTCCCGTCCGGTCCGGCCTCATCCTCGGCATAGAGTCTTCCTGCGACGACACCGCCGCCGCTGTCGTCCGCCGCGGCGCGGAGACCCTCTCCAACATCGTGGCCAGCCAGATTGCCCTACACGCCAACTACGGCGGCGTCGTCCCCGAGCTCGCCTCCCGCGAGCACCTCCGCAACATCGTCCCCGTCGTCCGCGCTGCCATCGCTGAAGCCGGCCTCCGTTTAGAAGATCTCGAGGCCATCGCCGTTACCCGCGGCCCTGGCCTCGCCGGCGCGCTCCTCGTCGGCATCACCTACGCCAAAACCCTCGCCTTCGGCCTCGGCAAACCCCTCATCGCCATCAACCACCTCGAAGGCCACATCCACGCCGTCCTCATGGACCACGCCGCCCACCTCAGCGGCACCTCGACTGCCCCATCCTTTTTCGCCGAGCCGGAACGAACCACGGGTACCCCATCCTCTCCGGCAGTCTCACCGCCGGAAAGGGTGGGGTCCAGCGGCCCGTTCTCGGGAAGCCTCCAAACTCCCATCCTCGCCCTTGTCGTCTCGGGAGGCCACACCCACCTCTACCTCGCCCACCAGCAGCCATCTTCCCAAGACAGCTCCCTCATGGTTTGGGAGTTCCGCAACATAGGCCGAACCGTCGACGACGCCGCCGGAGAAGCCTTTGACAAAGTCGCCAAACTCCTCGGCCTCGGCTACCCCGGCGGCCCCTGGATCGATAGCCTCGCCTCCCATGGCGACCCCCGCGCCGTCTCCTTCACCTTCTCCCCTATCAAGTACCGCCTCCATCTACCTCAAATCGCCCCCACGCAAGCCGCCGTCATTTCGACCGAACCAGCGAGGCTGCGCATTGGAGAGACCCCTGTATTTGCCCCCGCCCACATCTCAGCCGGCCCGCGCTTCGACTTCTCCTTCTCCGGCATAAAAACTGGTGTCCTCCGCTACACCCAGGCCCACCACATGCAGTCCGCCATCGAGCAACGCCGTCCGCTCACACACCCGCTCGCGCCCACCGCCGAGACCATCGCGGACCTCATCGCCAACTGCCTCCTCGACCCCCAAACCCTCGACCTCCTCGCCAGCTTCCAGCACGCCGTCGTCGGCAACCTCCTCAAGCAGACCTTCGCCGCCGCCCGGCACTTCAACGCCCGCGCCATTCTCGTCTGCGGCGGTGTCGCCGCCAACTCCGAGCTCCGTCGCCGCTTCACCGCGGAGGCAGACCGCCGCCAGCTTCCCATGGCCTTTCCATCCCTCGCCCTCTCGACCGACAATGCCGCCATGATCGCCGCTGCAGCCTGGCCCAGACTCCTCGCCCAGGACTTCGCCTCCGACGACCTCACCGCCACACCCCAGCTCCGCCTTGGCTGACCATCTCACCTCCCCCAGAACCCATCAGCTAAAATCATCGAAGCAAACCCCACCCAGAGCACCGCGCACGCGGCTGCGGTAAGGCACCCCAAGCCACGTGGCGACACTCGATCTGTTCAACACCCTCAGCGGCACCATCCAGCCCCTCACGCCCGTCGGCGCCCCCGCCCTCCGCATGTACTGCTGCGGCCCCACCGTCTACGACTACGGCCACATCGGCAACTTCCGCACCTTTCTCCATGTCGACGTCCTCCGCCGCTTCCTCCATCAACAGGGCGTCGCCACGGAGCACGTCATGAACATCACCGACGTCGATGACAAGATCATCCGCAACGCTGCCGCCGTCAATCTCCCCATCGACGTCTACTCCCGCATCTACGAGCAGGCCTTCTTCGAAGACCTCGACGCCCTCTCCATCGAGCGCCCTGAACACATCGCCCACGCCACGGATTGCATCCCCGAGATGGTCGCCCTCATTCAGCAGCTCGCCGCCAAAGACATCGCCTACCAGGCCGAGGACGGCTCCTGGTACTTCCGCCTCGCCCGTGATCCCAGCTACGGCAAGCTCTCCAAGAAAGACCTCGACAACATCGAGGATGGGGCACGCGTCGACCTCGACGAGTACGAAAAGGACGCCGCCCGTGACTTCGCCCTCTGGAAAGCCGTCAAAAACGATGAGCCCTCCTGGGATACAGCCCTAGGTCACGGCCGCCCCGGCTGGCACATCGAGTGCTCCGCCATGGCCACCAGGTTCCTCGGACAGAACTTCGACCTCCACGCCGGCGGCGAAGACCTCATGTTCCCGCACCACGAAAACGAGATCGCCCAGTCCGAGTGCGCCTCCGGCCAGACCTTCGCCCGCCACTGGATGCACGTCCGCTTCCTCCTCGTCGAAGGCAAGAAGATGTCCAAGTCCGAGGGCAACTTCCATACCCTCCGCGACCTCCTCCTGCGCGGCTACCGCGCCTCCGCCATCCGCTTCCTGCTCATCAGCGTCCCCTACCGCCACCAGCTCAACTTCACCTTCGAAGACCTCGTCGCCTCCACCAACGCCATCGACCGCCTCCGCACCTTTCACGGACGCATGCTCAAGGGCGCAGGCGCTCCCACAAAGCCTGTCATTCTCAGCGAAGGCGCAGCCCCCCACAACACTGTCAACCTGAGCGAAGGCGCGGCCGGAGTCGAAGGACCTGCGTCTCGAACCGCCACCTTCCCCGAAGGCATCGACCCCGCAATCGAAGCCGCCACTACCCGCGCCGCCGAAATCTACATCGCGGCCCTCGCCAACGACCTCAACACCGCCGAAGCCCGCGCCGCTATCTTCGATCTCGTCCGCGCCGCCAACACCGCCGCCGACCACGGGACCATGCGCCGCGGCAACGCCGTCCAAATCCTCGCCGTCCTTAAGCTCTTCGATCAGATCTTCGCCGTCCTCGACGACCGCGACGCCGAACACACCCGCGCCGCCCTCGCCTGGGCCGAACGAGAGGGCCGCCTCAACGAGGCTGACCCCGATCTCCTCGCCACCCTCGCCCTTGCCGACGCCGAGATCGATGCTCTGGTCGCCGACCGAACCCTCGCCAAAAAGCAGCGCAACTTCGCCCGCGCCGACGCTATCCGCAACGACCTCCTCGCCAAGGGCATTCTCCTCGAAGACGCGAAAGACGACGTCCGCTGGAAGCGGAAGTAGGTGCCGGACCACGGGCAACAGTGTTACGCTAACCCGCATGCTCCGTCGCCCTGCTTTTTCACTGCTCGCACTTCTCCTGGTCCCCAACCTGCCCCTCAGCGCTCCCGCGCAGGCACCCGCCCCACCTGACACTACAACCTTCACCAGCGAAGCCCTTAACCTCCGCTTCACCTACCCTTCAACCCTGCACGAGACCGACCCCGCCCAGGCCATCGCCGACGGCCACCTCAACGTCCTCGGCATCTCCGCCGACTCCGATCCCGCCCTTTCCCGCGCCACCGCCTGCCTGCATCCCCTCCTTCTCGTCAAGACACCCGAGTCCCAGGCCGGAGCGACCTCCACAGCCGAGACCTCGCCCGACGGATCAACGCATGTGGAGGTCACTCCCACCACCACCGCCACCATTCTCCTCGCCGAGCTCGACCTCCACTGTGTCGCCGAGCAAAGGCAACGCCGATGCGAACAACATCCTGACCCGGTTGGCCGAGGTCGTCGAAAAGACACCGCGCATGTCGCGCATCATTGAGCCAGCCTCGTACAACGTCGACCGCCAGCGGGTCCACATCGCCGCTGCCCAGGGTCACCTGAAATCCGAGGGCGAGACTAGCCCGTTCACCATCTTCACCATGGGCCTCTCCACCAACTGGAACAACCACCTGCTTGTCTGGTTCTTCACCTCGAACAACATCAGCATGCTCGACAACATTACAAAGAGCACCGTCGCCTTCGGTCGTCAGTCCCCTGCGGTCCTTTACCCGTTGCACGTTCGCAATGGCAACGCCCAGGCAGCTCCGTGATGCCGGACCCAATAGCCTAGACCTCTCTCAACTCCGCCGTGGCATCCTCCATCTTTCACCGTCTCCATACCGCTTTCGCTCCTTGCCGTTATCTCACCACGTGCAAGGTCCGCCGCCAACGCGTCTCGTCGAAGAAATGAATCGCCTCATGCACCGCGAACGCAGCCTCTTCTGACAGCGTTGTCTTGTCGATCTGGCCCTCCGGCGTCGCAAACGACCAGTACACAAACAGCGGTCGTCCAAGCAGGTTCGATCGTGGCAGGAAGCCCCAGAACCGCCCATCCGTGCTATTCGTTCGGTTGTCACCCATCACGAAGTAGCTCTCGGGAGGAATCACGAGATCCTCCCCTTCAACATGCGCCGGCAGATCGTTCGACCACGCCGCCGTCACGCCCAGTCTTTGGGAGGGCGGTACAGAAGGGAAGTCGTCGCGATACGGGTCGTAGTTCGCGGAAGTGGGCTTCGCTGCCTGCGGCTCATCCTGCGCAACTCCGTTGAGGAACACGATCCCGCTCCGAAGGTGCACACGGTCGCCAGGGATCCCGATCACCCGCTTCACCAGCACCAGATGTTCGCCATTCAACTCCGTCGTCGGCTTGTAAAACACCACCACATCGCCGCGGCGAACCTCACTGTACGGCACCATGTGGGCCCACCCGGCCGGGGGCGCGAGGCTCACATGATCGACCAGAACATGATCCCCGACCAGCAGCGTACTCGCCATCGATGACGATGGAATCACGAAGTTCTGAAAGCAAAACGTCACCACGAACATCCAGATCACCAGGACACTGAAGGTGGATGCGACCCCCTGCGCGAAGTTCTCCTTGTCGGTCTTCACTACCCCGGCCTTGCCGCCCAAATCTTCCATAACACCTCACCCCCGCCAACACCTACTAAGAACAGCATCTGAGCCTAACACCGCCTCAACACAGGGTTCAGACCTCGCTCAACTCCGCCGTCGCATCCTCCATCTCCCCACCGTGTCCACCCGCGTTCCGCTTCACCCGCGACAGGATCACCATCGCCACCGCTGCCACGATAATTCCCATCCCCAGCATCTCCGTCGGCGCCAACCGCTCATGCAGCAGCACCAGCCCTAGCAGCACCGCAATCATCGGGTTCACAAACGCATACGTCGACACCTTTGTCACCGGCACATGCTGCAGAAGGTACGTGTAAGCCGATAGCCCCACGATCGTTCCGAACACCGCGAGGTACGCGATCGCCTCCACCCCCGGGCGCGTCCACACCGCCGTCGTGAGGGTTCCGCCAGCAACCGCGATCACCAGGTTCACCGCCGCCGAAGCCCCCAGCTGCCACGTGGTCGCCACAAACATGTCCATCTTGAACTTGAACCGTCTCGCCAGCACCGATCCCACCGCAAACAGCAGCGCCGCAACCAGCAGCACTCCAAACGCAAACAGATGCCGTCCCCCCACCGGCGCCGGCCCTCGCAACGACGGCCATACCAGCGCCAGGATGCCCGCCGTTCCCAGCAGAACACCCGCCCATCCGCGCTTGTTCAAAGCCTCACCGCCCGGCAGCCCGGCCTCCATCAGCGCAATCATAATCGGCATGGTCGCGATCACCAATGACGCCAGACCGCTCGCGACCATCGTCTCCGCCCACGTCAGCAGCACATTGTTGCCGCTCATAAACAGCACACCCACCAGCGCCAGCTGCCACGCCTCCCTCCGCGTCACCCGCAGGCTCGTTCCACGCACGACGCAGATCCCAATCAGCAGCACCGTCGATAAACTCGATCGACAAGCTCCAACCAGCGGCGGAGCCAGATGCACCCCCGCCACGCGAATCGCCGTGTACGTCGACCCCCAGAAGAAGTAAACACACGCAAACGCCAGGACAACACGACTCGACAGACGGCTGGAGGTGGAGGCAGACATGATCGCTATTCCTTCAGCATACCAACCGCCCACTTGCTAGCATGGAGGAGCGGAAACGAACGTTACGCATTTGCCTGTTCGTTAGGCCATTGCCATTGCCTGTTCTTTTTGTTGTCATCCCGTAGGGATCTGCTTCTTCCGTTGCCTTTCTGTTTCCGTACGTCACCACGCGTCCGCCATACCCGCTCAGGAAGGTGCCGGTTGACCACCCCGCAACTCGACCCGCAAACCCGCATCAACAACACCTCACCTCAGCTACGTCGCATTGTCGTCAAGCTCGGCACCAACGTCATCATGCGCCCCGATGGCCGCATCGCCCTCGGCCTCCTTTGCGGCCTCGTCGAATCCATCGCCGCCCTCCGCGAACTCGGCCACGAGATCCTCGTCGTCAGCTCCGGCTCCATCGGCCTCGGCATCGAGCGCCTCGGCCTCGCCCATCGCCCCTCCGGCCTTGCCGAGATCCAGGCCTGCGCCGCCGTCGGCCAGTCCCGCCTCATGAGCATCTACGACGACGCCTTCGACCGCCTCGGCTGCCGCATCGCCCAGGTCCTCCTCACCGAAGACGACTTCCGCGACCCCACCCGCCACGCCAACCTCCGCCGCACCCTCCACGCCCTCCTCTCGCTCGGCGTCATCCCCATCGTCAACGAAAACGACACCGTCTCCACCCTCGAACTCGACCGCCCCGCCGAATCGTCACAGGCCGCCGGCGCCGCTTCAAACGACCGCATCTTCGGCGACAACGACAAGCTCTCCGCCCTCCTCATGACCCACATCGACGCCGATCTCCTCGTCCTCCTCTCCGACGTCGACGGCCTCTTTGACCGCAGCCCCGCCGATCCCGCTGCCTCCCTCATACCCGTCGTCCCGGCCATCACCGAACAGATCCGCGCCCACGCCCAGGGCGGCAACGGCCGCGGCCGCGGCGGCATGGCCTCCAAGCTTGAGGCCGCCCGCATCGTCACCGCGGCCGGCCGCACCGCCATCATCGCCAACGGCCGCACCCCCCAGGTCCTCGAACGCATCTGCCTCCACGCCGCCGATCGAACCCCGGTCGGCACCACCTTCCTCCCTGTGAGCCGATGAGAATAGCTCCGATGAAAATACGTGCCGCAAATCCTGAAGACGCCTCCGCCATCGCTCACATCCATGTGTCGAGCTGGCAAGCCACCTACCCGGGTATGGTGGCTCAAAGCTACCTCGACTCGCTGGACGAAGGTGAGTTCACGGAACGTTGGCGAGACTGGCTGGTAAACCATACTTCGGTGACGGTCTGCGTCGCTGAAGCTGATGGCCTTGTCTTCGGCTTTGCCTCCGGAGGTGCGATTCGCAAGCCGGTCTCTCACTATGACGGCGAGCTGTATGCCCTCTATCTCCTGCCGGGTATGCAGCGCAAGGGAGCTGGACGAAAGCTGGTCGAAACCATAGCCGGCGAAATGCTTCGTCAGGGACGAAGTCACCTGCTGGTCTGGGTGTTGCGCCAAAATCCAGCGACGTCGTTCTACGAGCGAATCGGAGCCCGGTTCGTCGCGGAAGACACTGTGGAGATAGCAGGATCCGTCCTCGCAGAGGTCGCGTACGGGTGGTCTGCTAGCGTTCCGGGCCCAAGGGACCCGGCGAGTCGCGTCTAGGGCGACGAACCGCGTCTGCAAAGTATGGGAGAAAAGTCTGGCCATGGAACAACACGAAAGCAAGCAGGCTCGTACGGTAATAGACATCGCGCAAAGCGCAAAGCACGCCTCCCACACCCTCGCCCCGCTCTCCACCGACCACCGCAACGCCGCCCTCGAAGCTATTGCCCAGGCCCTCGAAGCCTCGACCGCCCCCATCCTCTCCGCGAACGCCGAAGATCTCGCGGCCGCCGACGCCCTCGTCGCCGCGGGCGAGCTCTCCCCCGCCAACCAAGCCCGCCTCGCCCTTCCCCCTTACAAGCTCGCCGAGATGATAGCCCAGCTTCGCGCTGTAGCCTCCCTCCCCGACCCCCTCGGCCGCCGCCTCGACGCCGTCGAGCTCGACCGCGGCCTCGACCTTGAAAAAGTCTCCGTCCCCCTCGGCGTCCTCGCCGTCATCTTCGAGGCCCGCCCCGACGCCGTCACTCAGATCGCCGCCCTCGCACTCAAGTCCGGCAACGCCGTCCTCCTCAAGCCCGGCAAAGAGGTCGAGCGCACCGCCGCCGCTCTCGTCGACGTCATCCGCGACGCCCTCGCCGCCACCAGCATCCCACCCGATGCCGTCGCCCTCATCCTCGGCCGCGAGCAGGTCGCCGAACTCCTCCATCTCTCCCGGCTCATTGACCTCGTCATCCCGCGCGGCTCCCGCGCCCTCGTCGAGCACATCCAGGCCAACACCCGTATCCCCGTCCTCGGCCACGCCGACGGCATCTGCCACATCTACGTCGATGCACACGCCGATCAGGCACTCGCGCTCGCCGTCATCGACGACGCCAAAACCGACTACCCCGCCGTCTGCAACGCCGTCGAGACCGCCCTCATTCACCAGGCCATCGCAGGGGAGTTCCTCCCCAAACTCGCCCACCGCCTCCATGCCAAAGGCGTCACCCTACTCGCCGACGACCGCACCCGAGCCGTCTTCACTCAATCAGCCGCCCAGCCCGCCGCCTCGCAGCAGGCAAGCGTCCAGACTCCCGCACCCGAACTCGGCGAAGTGAAAGACTGGCACACCGAATACGGCGACCTCACCCTCGCCCTCCGCGTCGTAGACTCCCTCGACCAGGCCATCGACCACATCCACCAGTACGGCTCCGCCCACACCGAGGCTATCTGCACCTCGGACCCCGCCGCCGCTGCCCGCTTCCTCAACGAGGTCGACGCCGCCACCGTTCTCCTCAACGCCAGCACCCGCTTCGCCGACGGCTTCCGCTTCGGCCTCGGAGCCGAGGTCGGCGTCAGCACCGGCAAAATCCACGCCCGCGGTCCCGTTGGCCTCGAAGGCCTCACCACTTACAAATACATCGTCCGCGGCCAAGGCCACCTCGTGGCCGACTACCGCGGCCCCGACGCCCATCCCTTCACCCACCGCCGCACATAGATCGTCTCGCGCGCTCGCTGCCCCGGACCTAGGCTGGGGTGCTCGGGTGCCCCATTCATCCGAGCATCACCGCGGTGAGTGGGACGTAAACTGCAAACCTGCCAATCACCCACTACCTAGAAGTTCAACGTCACCTGCCCCATTACCGTTCGCGGCGCTACAAAGTGCGTGCCCGAAAACGTAGACAAGAAGTTATACAGCGCGTACTTGTTCGTCACATTCACCGCCGTCACGCTCAGGTTCGTCTTGACCCGGTCCGTCCGCATGTGCCCGTGCAGCACATCGTCCCACCCTGCCGCCATATCGAACAGAGCTCGCGGAGCAACCCGAGCAGGATTCCGGTCGGCGTTCTGCGTTCCCGGCGCCGGTATGTTCACCAGCGGCGAAGCCAGCTGTCCCGGAGCGCAACTCGCCAGCGGAGCATTCAAGGTCCCACGCACGCCGCCGCAGCTCAACTCGATCTGCTGCTGCTGATCTCCGCTCAGGTAGCGCAGGTTCACCGGCGTGGTCGTGTCCGTCGCAAACGGCGCATGACCGCCAACCTCTCCACTCTCATACCTCCACGTCATCCCATACCAGGGTCCAGTCGGCTTGGGCTGATACTGCAGATGCGTCGACTGCTGAAACGCCTGGTCATGATCGATCCGGAACGGCTCCGAGCGCGTCGTCACCGTCGGATCGTTGAACAGAATCCCCCCAACCTCCGGCCCGAAGAAACGCGACCGCGTATGCCCCAGCACCGAGTACGCCGAGATCCCATGCGTCTGCGGAACCGAGATCTTGATCCCGAAGCCGTCGATCTTCGACTTCTGCCACTGGATCGGGAAGGCCAGCGGCGTATTCAGCACGGTGTCGAAATCGAAGTCGCGATCCGTGTACTTCCAGAAATACTCACCGTTCACCACCACATGTTTCCCGAAGCCCTGCTCAAAGCCCGCATCGTACTGCGTCCGGCTGGCCGGCTTCAGCGGCGTCGCAAACCCCGCTCCCTCCAAACCTCCAATACCGGTCGAACTGGAGACCACCAGGTTCTCGTTATACGGCGTCAGAAACAGCTTCCCATACCCGACCCGCAGCACCGTGTTCGTTCGCCCCACGTTGTACGTCGCGCCTAGTCGCGGCTGCACCAGCGACCGCCGGCTGATGCCGTTGTAGTTATCCACCCGCCCACCCAGCAGAAACGTGAAGCTCTTGTAAGCCACGTTGTCTTGCAGGTAAATCGCCTCCTGCTTGATATCCGTTCGCCCGTTGAAGTGATACAGCGAGCCTCCGCGCGTCAGGTCGTACGGGGCAAGCGCCGGATTGTAGTTGGGGCCATTTGGGTCGTTCGCCGCCGGATCCGTCACCCCCAGCGAAAATCCCTCGTGCAGAAACGTGTGGTAAAACATCGCGCCGAGCTTGATCGTATTGATCCCCTTCGCATACGAGTAATCCGCCTTCAGCCCAAGGTTCTGCAAACGTCGCGATTGCGCCAGCGTATCCGGTATGTCGTGGAACGGATTCTTCGACGGATAGTAATGAAAGTTGTCCTGCCGGATATAAGGATTCACGGAAACCAGGCTCTGCGGGCTGATGATGTGCGTCCAGCTCGGGCTCACGTTGTAGCTCAGGATCTTCCCGCGCTGATCCTGCCCCGCCGCCTGCTGATCGAACTGGTTCGGATTCTGAAACCAGCTTCGCGACAGCGAAACATTCATCTGCAGCTGGTCGGCATCGGTCGGGTGAAAGTCCACGCGATCGAAGATGTTCTCATTGTTCCCATGCGCATGCAGCGGCCGGAACTCCGGCGTATCCAGGTACCGCCCGCTCTGCGTCCCATCGAAGCTCAAAAAGTTGCCATATCGCGCCGTCCCCATACCCAGCGCCACGCTTCCCACCGAGCTCCCAAAGCTCCCATAGCTGTACGACACGCTCCCTTCGGGCTTCCTCTGTCCCAGCCCGCTCCGCGTCGTCGTCTGCACCACCAGGCTCGCCTTGTCGCCGTACTCCGGCGGTGCAATCCCATCGATCACGTTGATCGACTGAATCGCATTCACGCTCAACTGGTTCCCGAAAACCCGGCTCTGCTGATCACTCACCGGCTGCCCGTCGATTGAGTAGGTCGTATCCGCATGCTCGCCCATCGGGTGGAACAGGCCGTTCGAGTCCGACGCAATCCCCGGCGTGCTCAACGTCACCAGCGAGCTCAGCGGCGACGACGTGCTCTCCGTCGGCAGCTTCGCAAACAGACCCCGATCCACCGTCGTCGACGATGTCGGGTCCGCGCTCACCATGTCCTCCGCCTCCGCCTCCACCGTCACCGTCTCGGTCGTGTTCGCTACCGCGAGCTTGAAGTCCACCGTATTGCCCGCGGCCGAACGCACTCCCGCGTCCTGCGCCGCCGCCTGAAAACCCCTTCCACTCACCGCAACGTGATACCGGTTGAACGGCAGATTGCCGATCCGGTACTGTCCGTTGGCATCGGTCTGCATCGTTTGGTTGAAGCCGCTCACCGGCCCCAGAACCGTGACCGTGGCTCCCGGAATCACCGCTCCCGTCGTGTCCGTCACCGTTCCGTTGATGCTGCCCGAGGTACCCTGCGCGCGCAAGTGATCCGCGACAACGCAGAAAAGAAAAGCAACGAGAAAAACTCGAAGGAGACACCTGAACATAAGATTTTTACCCATCCATCACGCCGGCAACGGCGTCCCTGACATATTGCTGGCAGCCCACGGTTTAGGAACCCCGGTTCTCGAAACCCGGGTTATAAAGCCAGGACCTCGGATCGCCTCTGATCTCCATGCCCGTAAGAGGGGCAACGTCGAAGACGATCGAGATTAAAACCGAGCTTCAAGCCGCGGGCGGAGGCCGGCTCGCCATCTCAAACCGCCACCGAAACATCCGTTCCGCATCGGCGGCAGCCGAATCCAGCACCCGCACCGCAACCACCGGCTCCGGCGTCACATGGATTCCGGTAGGCAGCGCAGAGTGCATCGTCACGCACAACGGGCAGCGATCTTCGGGAAGGGGATTCCCCGGACGCGACCCCTGCCTGGAAGTCGCGGCCGCATGCACATGGCACACCTGCACCGTGCTCATCGCCACCACCAATAGCAGGCACACCATCGCCAGCAGACGCAGCGAGGCAGACCGCCCGCCGGTCGGCGACACTTCGGTACCCGAGGTTTTGGACCGCAAGCCTCGCTTCAGGTCAGCCAGCCAATCCCCATCCCGGCTCCCGCTTCCCTCGTGTTGTCTCCGCGTCTGCATCGTCTAAAAGTGGTCGTACTAAAGGTGGTCTTACCTGCTTAGAATACCTTTCCCGAGGCCATATCTCCAGTTCGCCCTATTCGCGCCCGCACGCGTCTAAACTCCAACTCGGGTCTATGCATAAGACGTTCCAACTCGCCAGCCGCTTCCTCCACTCCCTGACCCTCGCTCTCGGCGTTGCCCTCCTCCTCATCTCGCCTCCGCCTCTCCGCGCCCAGCAACCCACCTCCGACCCCTCCGTCCCGCATCGCATTCACCTCATCCTCAAGGACGGCAGCTACCAGATCGTCACCAGTTACCGCGTCCAGGGGGCAAACGTCGTCTATCTCAGCGCCGAGCGCGGTGGCGCCCAGGAGATCATCCCTCTCGTCCTCGTCGATCTCGACAAGACCCATGCATGGGAGCAGCAGCACATCCCCGGAAGTCACCCCGAGGCCGTCGCCAAAATTGATCCAGAGCTCCTCAAGGAAGAGGCTGACCGCGCCTCTCTCACCCCCCAGATCGCCCCCGATCTCTACCTGCCCGAGCAGGACAGCGTCCTCGCCCTGGACACCTTTCAGAGCACCCCCGAACTAATCCCCCTCGCCCAGTCGGCCGGCGAACTCAACCGCAACACCGCCCACAACATCCTCAAGGCCGCCATCAACCCCCGCTCCAGCGCCCATCAGATCGTGGAACTCAAAGGCTCCCGCTCCGCCGTCCAGCTCCACGTCGCCGATCCAGTCCTCTATATCCGCGTCGGCGAAGACCCCCCCACGGGCGGCGGCGGTACCTTCACTGTGGATACCCAGGGCGCCTCCGGAAACGCCCCCACCGCCTCTCCAGGCGGCTCGCCGTCCAGCCGCTACGTGATCGTCCGCGCCGACGTTCGCACCGACTCGCGCATCGTGGCCAGCTTCAACATCTCGCTCCTCGGCGCATCCCGGCGACAGGAGGACATCGTCGAAACCGCCATGGAAACCCTCCCCGGTGGCCACTGGCTCAAGCTCACGCCCAGGGAGCCCCTCAGCTTTGGCGAGTACGCCCTCATGGAAGTCATCAGCGACCGCGAGGTCAATCTGGGCGTTTGGGACTTCGGCATCCACCCCGTAGCTCCCGAGAACCGCGACGCCATCAAGCCACAGCCCCGGCGTCCCTTCCGGCTCGATCATCGCCGCCCAGAGTAGCCAGCAGCCCCCATCAACCAGGCCCAACCGCTCGCCACCGTATCGAGGCCCAACCGGAGCGCCGCCATACCGACGGCCAACCGCCCGCCACCATACCAGCCTGGGGCGAAGCACCAGGTCTTAAAGCAACCCAAAACGTCAGGGCTGAAGACCCGGCCTATTCGCCGTTACATCATCAGGAAGAACCCTAAGCCGCCGGTCGCGATCCGCCGTCACGCCCGCTCTCCACGGCCAGCCCGCGCTGGCCCGCTACATCCTCGGCCACAATGCCCCGTCCCGCCACCGCCACTGCATCCCGCCGCACCTTGGCCTCGTACATCATCGTATCCGCCGATCGCAGGATCGTCGAAACCGTAGCTCCATCCTCCGGAAATGTCGCCAGCCCGTAGCTTCCGGACAGGTGCAGCGCCAGGCCAGCCCCCTCCAGAAACCGCGCCGTCCGCAGATCCTCTCTCTGCTTCAACGTCGCTACGGTGGCCTTCTCCTTCGGCGTGTTCGGCAGCAACACCACAAACTCATCGCCGCCATATCGAAAGCACGAGGTAGCCGGTCCCATCGATCGCTTCAACAGCCCGCCCACCTCCGCCAGCAGCCGGCTTCCAATCAGGTGTCCATGCGTGTCGTTCACCTGCTTGAACCGGTCCAGGTCGAGGAAAAGCAGGCTGAATACGCCACGGTCCGCTACCGCGCCGTCCAGCAGCGTATAGAGGTGCCGGGCGTTGAACAGCCCCGTGCAATCGTCCGTAATCGTGAGCTCCTGGATCAGCGTCATCGACCGCGCGTTCTGAATCGCGATCGCCGCATAATCGCAAAGGATCCGGAGAAAGGAGATGGAGTATTCACTCAAAAGATCCAGCTTGCTGTTCAGCAGCTGGATCACGCCTAGGGTCTTGTCCGCCGATCGCACCGGAACGCAGGCGATCGATTGGATATTCAACTCCGGATGCGCCTTCGTAAAGGCCGACCAGTGCGGGTCGATCGACACATCCGGCACCACCAGAGGATTTCCAGTCGCTGCCACCCACCCCGCCACGCCTTCGCCCATCGGCACCCGCAGACCCTTCAGGCTCTCCGCATTCTCCCCCACCGCGATCGCGTAATACAGATCCTGCGCGCCCTCGTCCACCAGCAGCATCGACCATCGCTCCGGTCCAAAAAAACCCGCCATCTTGGTCATGATCGCGCCCAGGATCTCTTCCAGTTCGAGCGATGCCGTCAGCGCGCGCGCCACGTCATGGAACAGCCGCAGATGCTCCATCTGCCGGCTCTCCGTCACCTCGAAAAGACGTCTGTCGCTCACACCCACACCCCTGCGCCGATTCCGCGCATGCCGCTCCAGTTAGCCGTGTTCGTCCATGGAAAGCTTGAAAACAACTTCGTGGAGCCTGCAGACCAGTCACTCGCAGCCGCCACTCTATCCCCCGATATGCACCATGCTGCGCGAAGGCTTCTCGAATCCCGGCTCTCCAATGTGGTGGCGTGCCTCTTTCTTCATCACCACCTGCCGTACATACGTGCGCAGCTCCTCATCGGTTCCCCCGCGAGCCATCGCGCCGTAGAGATCATGATCGCTCTGCGAAAACAGGCACGTCCGGATCTTTCCATCGGAGGTCAACCGCACCCGGCTGCAGTGACCGCAAAAAGGTCTGCTCACCGGCGCGATAATCCCGATCTCCCCCACACCGTCTTCAAACGTATACCGCCTCGCCGTCTCGCTCGAAACATTCGGAGCGAGCTCCACCACCGGCCGGAACCGGTTCAGGCGGGCCACAATCTCCTCCATCGTGACCACTGTCTCAAGCTTCCACGTCCGGTCCTCCTCGAGCGGCATCCACTCGATAAACCGCACAATCACGCCTTCTCTTCGCGAGAACTCGGCGAACTGCTCGATCTGCCCGTCATTGAAGCCGCGCAACAGAACGCAGTTCACCTTTACCGGCCCCAGTCCCGCCGCCCCCGCCGCCCGTATACCCGCCAGCACCTTGTCGAAGCTCCGCGGCACCCGGGTGATGGCCGTAAACGTCTCCGCATCCACCGCGTCCATGCTCACCGTCACCCGACTCAGACCGGCATCCTTCAGGGGCTGGGCCAGCCCGGCCAAAAGATGTCCATTAGTTGTCACCGCAATGTCCAGCGGCAAGCCTTCGGAGAAGTCGCCCACCTCCGTACCGTCCGGCAGAAAGGCCGTCCGCATCCTCGCCAGCTCCCCAACCATCTCCACCAGGCCGCTCCGCAGCAGCGGCTCCCCGCCGGTCAGCCGTACCTTCTCCACCCCCAGACCGACAAAGATCCGCACCATCCGCAGGTAATCCTCGATCCGCAACTCCGCATACTGCGCGCCCTCATTGCCCGTCCGGCAGTACACGCACCGGTAGTTGCACCGGTCCGTGATCGAGACCCGAAGATCCGTAATCGCCCGCCCAAACTTGTCCCGCAGCCTGCCCCTGCTCGCCCATCGATCGACCGCACCCAACCTCTCCACCGGATCAAGCAGAGCCGCCGGCGCACCCGCCATCGAAATAGTCGTCAAGCTCGCAGCCATAACCAGACCATCACCTGTCGTAAGCAGTCGCTCCTAAGAGTCTAGCGCGCTCCATGGAATCAAGCACATCCCACAACCAGCGGCCCGCCAGATGAACAAGAGCCTGTACCCAGCCAAGAGACTACCTAGGAACAAGAACCTATAGGATGCGCCCACCGCCCAAACGTCGCGCCAATCCCCTCACCCGGACACCGGCACTATACTACCGCCATACGCCTCGAACTCACCCAATGCAGCGCCGAGATCATCGCTCAGGAACTGGAGGAGAACGGCGCCATCTCCCCCGAACAGCTGATCGAGCAGGCCCTCGAAGCCCTCGCTGACCGTTCTGATGAACCCGCCTGGTTCCGCGCCGACGCCGAGGAGCAGCATCGCCTCCTTCTGCAAGGCTTGGCCGATGCCGACAATAGCAGAGTTCATTCCGTCGAAGAGGTACTCAGGGATATGTACCTGATTGCGGGGCATGAGTAAGCTCCGTGTCACCGGGCAAGCTCGTGAGCAGCTTCTTGAGATCGCCAGATATACCCGGTCCATTTCGGCGCCAGTCAAAGCCTCGCCCTCATGCATAAGGTCGATCGCATGTTCGATCGGCTGAAGGACTTCCTATGGATTGGCGAGGCCGTCGAAGGGCTCGCGAACGTCCGTCGGATGAGTCTTCCGCTTTTCATAGTTCTATATCGAGTGCTGGAGGATGTAGTCGAAATACTCATTGTGCGACATGGCTCGAAGCAGAGGAAGACGTTGCGTAAGGGCAATTGTCTCCCTCTACCCCTTGGCCGCCTCCACCGCCTTCGTCAGCTCTGGCACAATCTCGAACAAATCTCCCACCACCCCGTAATCCGCCACCTCGAAGATCGGCGCATGCTCATCCTTGTTGATCGCGATCACCGCCTTCGACCCTTTCATCCCCACCAGGTGCTGAATCGCCCCCGAGATCCCCACCGCCAGGTAGAGCTTCGGCGCCACCGTCTGTCCCGAGCTCCCCACCTGCCGCTCCATCGGCAGCCATCCGTTGTCGCAGATCGGCCGGCTCGCCGCAATCTCCGCCCCCAGCGCCGCCGCCAGCTCCTCGATAATCCCCAGGTTGTCCTGCTCTCCAATCCCCCGCCCGACCGACACAATCACCGGAGCCGCACTCAAATCCACCGTCTGCGCGCTCTCCCGGAACCGCTCGCCCGGTCTGTTCCTGATCTGCCCTGCCTCGATCGCCGGCGCAAACGTCTCCACCTCCGCCGTCCCCGCCTCTACCGCATCCGCCCGGAAAGTCCCCGCCTGCACCGACACAAAGCACGGGGCCGAACCCGAACTGGACCCACTCTGCCGGTAGTCCGCGTTCAGCTTCCCCTGCAGCAGCTGCCGCACAAACACCGGTCTCTCGCCCCCACTCCCATCGCCCGCAGGCCCCGCTTTGATCCCCGTCACATCCGAGATCAGCACCTGCCGAAACCGCGTCGCCAGCGCCGGCGCATAGTCCCGCACCTGGTACGTATGCGGAAACACCACGTACTCGGCCCCCACCTGCTTCACCAGCTGCTCGAGCGCCGCCACATAACCGTCCGCCGTGTACACCTTCAGCAACGCATGCGTCACCGCATAGACCTTCTCCAGCCTCCTCCCCGCAAGCTCCCCGGCCAGCTCCTCCGCTCCCGCTCCCACCACCGCGGCCGAGCACCCCAGCCCCACCTTCGCCGCCATCTGCTGCCCCGCCGCCAGAGCCTCCATGCTCATCGGCACAAACTCCACGCCGCCCTTGCTCGACGCCCGCTGCTCCAGAACCACCAGAACTCCGCTCATAGCACCCTCACCTCAAACCTCAGCTTCTCCACAATCTGCGCCGCAACCGCCGCCGCCGACCCCGTCAGCATCTCCGTCTTCTTCACCTTCTCCGGCAGATACACCCGCTCCATCTCAACCGCCTTCGCCCCCGCGCTCGTTGCCGGTGTCACCAACTTCGTCTCCTTCGACTTCGCCCTCTTGATCCCCATCAACGTCGCATACCGCAGCTTGTTGCCCCCGCTCTGGATCGTCAGCACCGCCGGCAGCGGCATCTCCACATGCTGAAACCACCCATCCTCAAGCTCCCGCTTCACCCGCAAACCACCGCCCACCGCCTCCACCTGTTTGATGATCGTCGCGCACGGCATCCCCAGCAGCTCCGCCAGCACCACCCCCGTCTGCCCTAGCCCTAGGTCGTCGCTTTGTAACCCAGTCAGGATCAAATCCGGAGCCTCCGCCTTCACCGCCTCCGCCAGCATCTCCGCCAGCTGCAGCGTGTCGAGCCCCTCAAGATCCTCCGCCTCGATATGCACCGCCCGGTCCGCACCCTTCGCCAGCGCCTCCCGCAGCGTGCTCGTCACTCGCTCCGGCCCCGCACACAGCACGATCACCTCGCCCGCGCCCGCCGTCTCCTTCAACCGCAGCGCCTCCTCCAGCGCATACGCATCCGGCTCGTTGATCGTCCAGCTCACATCCGCATCGTCGATCCACTTCCCATCGGCCGCCACATGCAAAGGCGCATCCCGCTCCGGAACCTGCTTCACCGCCACCAATATCTTCATCTCTCCCTCACTTCCATCTTGTGCTCGTCCGACAGCCCGGGTGCCCCATCCATCGCAGCCTCATCGCGATGGGTGGGACGTAAACCCTCAACCCGCCACATCTACTGCATCACCTCAACTTCCGTAGCCGAAACCGGCAAAGCCCTCGCCGTCAACTGCGCAATATCCAAAAGCTGCGGTTGATTCTCACTCCCCGCCAACGCATCCCGAAACATCGTATTGCAGAACGGACAAGCCGTCCCCACCGTCTGCGCCCCCGTCGCCACCAGCTCCCGAGCCCGCACGTGACTCACCCGATCGCCCGTCTCCTCGCCCAGAAACACCAGCCCTCCCCCAGCACCACAGCAGAAACTTCTCTCATGAGACCGAGGCGCTTCGACGAGCTCTCCAGCCAGAGCCACAATCTCCCGCGGCTCCTCATACACATCCCGGTATCGGCCCAGATAGCAAGGATCGTGATACACAATCGACTCCCCGCCGCCCTGCTTCGGCAGACGATCCGCAAACCGCGCCATAAACTCCGAGTGGTGCTCGATCTCCGGAGCCACCCCATACTCCTTCCAGTCCTCCGCAATCGTCCGCACGCAATGCGGACAGATTGCCACGATCTTCTGCACCTTGGCCGTCGCAAACGCCTTCAAGCCCGCCTCCGCCAGCATCCCGAACACCAGGTCGTTCCCCAGCCGCCGCGCCGGATCCCCCGTGCACTTCTCCTTCTTCATCACCCCAAAGCTCGCCCCCAGGTACGTCATTACCTTGGCGAAGTCCGCGATAATCTCCCTTCCCTTGGGGTCATACCCGCCCATGCACCCCAGCCACAGGCAGTACTCCTGCGTCCCATCGAAGATCGGAAACCCCTGCTTCGCCACAAACTTGTCCCGCTCCGTCGCGCTCAGCCCCAGCGCATTCCCATTCTTCTCGAGCGCCAGAAACAGCTTCGTCCCATGTGTATCCTCCCACGCCCCTGTATTCACCGCCCCGCGTCGCAGCCCAACAATAATCGGCACATGCTGGATCCCCACCGGGCACTGGTACTCGCACGCCCCGCACGTCGTGCACTCAAACGCCGCCTCCATGCTCAGCCAGTTCGCCGCCGGATTATCCGTCGACGCATTCACCGACGCGTCCCGCATCTCGTTCAGCAGCGGGACCTCGCTCGCCGGCCCAAACTCATTCAGGTACGTCCTCGTCCCCAGGATGATCTCCTTCGGGTTCAGCACCTTTCCCGTCGTCGCCGCCGGACAGTGCTCCGTGCACCGCCCGCACTCCACACACGAGTACGTCTGCAGGCTGATCAGCTGCGTCAGGTCCTTGCCCGCCACCAGCCCGAAGTCCTCATCCCCATCCAGCTTCGGAATCTTCGAAAATCCGTCCCGCTTAAGAAACACCGTCACCGGACTCAGCACCAGATGGAGGTGCTTGGTATGCGGAATCAGCGGCAAAAACACCAGCAGCGCCAGCGTGTGCGCCCACCACAGCCCATGCACCGCAAGTCCGCCATCCGGCACAAAAAACTCCGCCAGGTACGTCACCATCAACGCAAAGATCAGAAATGCGATAAACCCCGACTCATACGAAACCTTCTTGCCCAGCCAGATCGGCCGCACCAGGAAACGCCGCACAAACAGCCCCGCGATCGAGACCGCCACCAGCGCCGCCCACACCGCCGCAAACCAGAAATAAAACCGCCCCACATAGCTCGCCGGCCGCAGAAAACCCAGCCGCACCCCGTTCGCGAAATGATTTAGACTTACCAGCGCAAACGCCAGAAATCCCCAGAACACAAACGCATGCGCCAACCCCGGCAGCGGCCGCTCCTTGATCACCTTTCCCTGGCACAGCACCTCCCAGAAAAAGTCCCACACCCGCCGTCCTACCGGCGAGATCGAAAAATCGGCATCCTTCTTGGATCGCAGAATCCGTCCCAGGATCGGTTCGAACCGGTATACAAACAGCGCCCCCGAAACCAGCGCCAGCGCCGCCACCAGCCCCACCTCGGGCCACGAAAAACGCTCCGGCTCCGCAAGCACCGCGGAAAAGGCGATCCCACCCTGCAACCACATGCATCCAGCCGAAACGCCCGCCAAACCCGCCATCCCAGAACCCATCCGCGGGCAACGCCTTAGCAGCGCATCGCCCAGCAATCTCAAACCATTCAGCAGGGCTCTCGGCGTCCTCGCAGCAAGGTATCAGCTAGTAGCTGAGAAACTCGGTCGTTCCGCGCCGCAGACGAAGACCGGCAACCCCGAAAATCACCGCCATCAGAAACAGAAATGCGTCCCAATACACCATCGGACGCGCCCAGCCAGGGGAATAGGTCGCGTCCTGACCCGACCAAAGCGTCACCAAGGCCCCCATAACCAGGCACTGGCAGCAGATCACCAGGAAAAGCTGGCCGCGCCTGCGAGCCTTGTCCCTGATCTCCACTTCCCCCGGATTCAAATTGCGTTCCTCGATCGGCAGCAGTGTGTTCGCCATGGCCTCTCTCTTCGTCTCCCACGTGTCTAGTTCGGGCGTCCGGGCCACCTCTCGGCAGCCCCCGCAAAATTGATTAGACCACACCAGTCACAACGTATTCCACGCAGCGAAACGACTCTCCGCGAATGGTCCGAAGCCTATCTGAATACTTATTCACTCGTAAAGCAATCCATGATTCGAGGCATTACCCAGACCTACCCGGGGAAGGGGAACAGCCGAGTAAACCGCAGCGCAGTCACTCCCTGAATCTAAATAAAGGCGACCGACTGAATTCCCGCCACGTCGAACCGTTTCCGGCACCGGATATTCTTGCAACCCACCAGGTCATCCCGCCTCACCATGTAACTCTGCGCCTTTGCAAATCGCGCCCGGTCGCGATCGTCCGCGCCGCGCGGCAGCTGCGCCTTCTTCCTCCGCACCAGCCAATTCAACTCATACTCATTCTGCTGGCCGCAGTGTGGACACGTCATCGGATGCGTCCGCTGCTCCGGCTTCTCGTCGAAAAAATCGCGCTCTTCCATCCCCACCTCGTCCCCGGCGACCTTCGGGATCTGCTGCCTGGCCCAATCTCCGCAGCCAGTCACTCCAGACTATTAGATAATCCATCCAGATACCATCCGCCGCCGTTGCCGCGCCAGAAAGTAGAGTCCCATGGCAAGCTCGAAGAAACAGACCCTCTCCAAAGTCAAGACAGCCAAGGCCCATGCCCGCGCCCTCATCGGCGCCCCGCCGCCCGAGCGAGTCCTGCCCGATCCAAAACAGAAGCGCGCCGCCTCGCCCCGCTACAAACAGACCCTCGCCGACCTTCTCACCCCGCATCATGCAGGAGACTCCCTTTGATCTCGTTGATTCCGCCGATCCCTCTCGCCTCCTCTCCGCTTCGCCCAGCCGCCCTGGCCTCCCTCGCCCTCGCCCTCGCTGCCCCCGCCGCCGCCCAAACTATTCAGGTCAATAAAGAAAACCGCACCATCTCCATCACCGCCACCGAGCGCGTCAGCACCATGGCCGACGTCGCCGTCGTCCACGTCGGCTTCCTCGTCTACGGCCGCGACAAGGACACCGCCTACAACGCCGGGACCCAAACCTCCGGCGCCATCATCAAAGCTCTCGCAGGCGCCGGCATCTCCGCCGATGCCATCGAGAGCGACAACCAGGGCCTCGCTCCCGTCCAGAACTTCCAGGTCGAACGCCTCTCCCCAGCCGAAATGGCCCAGCGCAAGTTCCAGGTCCAGCAGTCCTGGCTCGTCCGCACCACCCCCGCCGAGGTCGCGCACGTCCTCGACATCGCCGTCCTCGCCGGCGCCAACCAGTCCGGACAGATCGACTGGGCGCTCAAGGATGAAAACGCCGCCGGTGCGGATGCCGCGGCCCGCGCCCTTCAGCGCGCCCGATCCGTCGCCAGCCAGATGGCCCAGGGCCTCAACGCTCATCTCGGGGAGCTGCTCTACGCCTCCAACGAGAGCGAGTCCTCCACCGTCCGCCCCGTCCCCATGATGGCCATGCACAAGGCCGCTGATGCCTCCGAGCCCCTCGCCATCAACCCCCGCCGCATCGAAAAAACCGCTACCGTCCGCGCCATCTTCGCCATCGAAGGTCCCTCGGCTCCCTAGTCCTGGGGCTCTTGCTTCATACCGCGTTGGCCCTCAATAAACGATCCGGCGAGATCGAAAGGGTAAGCTTGCTCCATGGACCAGAACGTCGCGCTAGCCCTCTTTGAACTTGTCGTCCTTGTCCTGTCCATCTCACTTCACGACTGCGCCCAGGCATGGTTCGCGAACCGCCTCGGCGACCCCACCGCCCGTATGCTCGGCCGCATCTCCCTCAACCCGGTCAAGCACGCCGACATCCTCGGCACCCTCATCTGGCCCGTCCTCTTCATCTTCCAGAGCCCCCTCGTCCTCGGCTGGGGCAAGCCCGTTCCCATCACGGGCCGCAACTTCCGCCGCCCCGGCCGCGATGAGATGCTGGTCTACCTCATCGGTCCCTTCACCCACCTTGCCGCCGCCATCCTCTTCCTCATCCTCCTTATCGCGCTCAAGCACACCGTTCCCTTCGTCGCCCCCAGCCTCCACACCGCCGAAGCCCTCGCCCTGCGCCAGCCCGTCCCCACCGTCGGCCTGCCCCCGCTCTTTCCAGCCGTCCTCCTCCTTTACTTCGGCATCCTCGTCAACCTTCTCCTCTTCGCCTTCAATCTCATCCCCCTGCCCGCCCTCGATGGAGGCAAGGTCCTCCGCCACTTCCTCCCCTACAACGCGCAGCGCACCTTCGACAACATCAGCCTCTACCTCATGATCGGCTTCTTCTTCGTGGGCTTCCGCATCATCCTCGCCATCTTCCTTCCACTGCTCCTCACCTTCGACGGCCTCCTCAACGCCCTGTAAGCGGCCCTGGTGAACCGACCCGCGGGCTTCAGCTCCGGGCCAGGCAGGAAACTATCGCTACCTCATCCGTCGCTTGGCCCCGTTCCTGTGGCGAAGCCCGCACGCCTCAGGCACATTCGTCATCTGCTTCGCGAACACCCGATAGCTCGCGCCTCCAGGCCGCAGCGTCGACCAGTAGCTTGACTGCGAGAACAGCGGCTTACGACCATCGATAATCTGCTTAGTCAGGATCCTTACGCCGCACTCCAAATTGTTTTTCGGCTGCAGGATCGTCTTCGCCGGATCATTCACCGGCAGCTTTCGGTCTCTCTCCCAGTCGAAGTCGCAGCCATAACGCTCCCGGTCCTCATAGGTCAGCTGCAGCAACCCCTCGCTGTGCACTGCCCTCCCAGTCACCCCGTCCTTCACCGCCATCGCCGGCTCGGTATGCCGAATGCGCGTCTTCGGATCGAGACCCGCCTCCGCCCCCGCCAGCGCCTGGAAGAAGTACGCCCAGAACGCGCGCTTGTCCGCCTCCGGCATCTCGGTGAAACGCGGGCAGAACCTCCCCACATCCCGCGGCGCCTTGTTCGACAGCATCTCCGGCGGCAGCGCCTGCTCGACGATCCGGTCCCACCCCGGATCCCACCTCGTCCCCCCCAGCTCCGATCTCTTCTCATCGATCGGTGTCGGGGGCGCCGCCTTCATCTGTGGCGCCGGAGCCGACGGCCCCATCTTCGGAGTCTCCTGCTTCGAGCACCCGCAGGCAAGGAGCAACACGCACACAACCAACCGCAAACTACTTGGGCAAAACGGCTCGAACTTCGAATACCCCATCGCAGGCTCACTTCCAACAACTCCAGACCACAGCCCTTGTATCCGCTCCGGGCGTACCTGTCGAGATACCCGTCGGCCGGTTACCGTCGGCTCTTACTGCCGGCTCCCATCTCCTCCCGGCGCAATGCCGATCCAGTGAGCCTCGACACATCGCATCGGCGGTCCGCCCCCCCAAAGCACGCCGTCCCCGGAAAGCAGCCGGAACGCTGGCACGGCTCGCTCATTTACCATCACTCTCAAAGCGCAATGTCCGACTCCACCCTCCAGCAGACCCGTCCCCGCGTTCTATCCGGCATGCGCCCCACCGGCCGCCTCCACCTCGGCAACTACATGGGCGCCCTCTTCAACTGGGTCCACCTCCAGAACCAGCGCACCGGGAACGATCAGCCCCTGTATGACTGCTTCTTCTTTGTAGCCGACCTCCACGCCCTCACCACCGACTACGCCGACCCCGCCGCCCTCCGCGAAAGCATCCGCGACGTCGCCCTCGACTTCCTCGCCGCCGGCCTCGACCCCGAGCGCTCCACCATCTTCATCCAGTCCCACGTCCCTCAGCACGCCGAGCTCTTCACCCTCTTCAGCATGTTCACGCCCCTTCCCTGGCTCGAGCGTGTCCCCACCTACAAGGACCAGCAGGAGCAGCTCCGCGAAAAGGACCTCAACACCTACGGCTTCCTCGGCTACCCCCTCCTCCAGGCCGCCGACATCCTCCTCTACCAGCCCGACTTCGTCCCCGTCGGCCAGGACCAGGTCGCCCACGTCGAACTCACCCGCGAGGTCGCCCGCCGCTTCAACCAGCTCTACTGCTCCAAGGAGACCCCCGCAATCGCGAAGGCGCAGGCCGATCACAGCGACAAGGAAATCCTGACCGCCGAGATCTCCGCCAACGCCGTCACCGAAGGCGTCCTTCCCGAACCTCGCGTCCTCCTCACCCCCAGCCCCAAGCTCCCCGGCCTCGACGGCCGCAAGATGAGCAAAAGCTACGGCAACACCCTCATGCTCTCCGAGCCCGAGCCCGATCTCCGCGCCAAGCTCAAGACCATGGTCACCGACCCCGCGCGCGTCCGCCGCACCGATCCCGGCAACCCCGAAATCTGCCCCGTCGGCGATCTCCACAAGGTCTTCTCGTCCGAACAGACCCGCGCCGAGGTCTGGCAGGGCTGCACCACCGCCGGCATCGGCTGCATCCAGTGCAAGAGCTGGCTCGCCGACTCCATCGTTCGCGAGATCGCCCCCATCCAGCAGCGCCGCCGTACCCTCGAAGCCGATCCCGAACGCGTCGACACCATCCTCTGGGACGGCTCCGCCCGCGCCCGCCAGCGCGCCATCCAGACCCTCCAGCACGTCCGCCAGGCCATGGGTCTTGAGTAAACCGCCATGCCAGACGAACCCAGCAAGCCCCCAATTACCCCTGAAGCTGTCATCCCCAGCGAAGTCGAGGGAGCTGCGGTTGCTCCCGCCCAAAGCTTGGGTGCTGTTCCATCCGCCGGAGCCGCAGGCGAAGTGGAGAGACCCCTGCGTTCCGCTCTCGCCCAGGCCGCATCGGAGCCGTCACCGAGAACACCCTTCACCCTACATCCCCAACCTCCACCCCCCGAACTCAAACGCCCCACCCCCAAGCCCCCCGCCCAGGAGGCCTCGCAATCTCCCTTCTCCGTCACCGTAGGCCAGGTCTACGATGGCCCTCTCGATCTCCTCCTTGACCTCATCCGCAAACAAAACATCGACATCTACGACATCCCCATCGCTCGTATCACCGCGCAGTTCCTCGACTACACCCGCCACCTCAGGCAGACCGACGTCGACGCTGCCGGCGAGTTCATCTACATGGCCTCGCTCCTCATCCACATCAAATCCAAAACCCTCCTCCCCCGCGACCCCTCCGACATCCTCGGAGGCCCCGATTCCGAGGACCCCCGCCGCGAACTCGTCGAGCGCCTCCTCGAGCACGAACGCTTCAAAGCCGCCGCCCAGATGCTCATGCAAAAGCAGCAGATCGAAGAAGCCACCTGGACCCACCCCGGCATGCCCGGCTTCTTACGTGATCTCCAGGCCGCGGCCGGAGAAAGCTCCACCGATCCCTCGCTCGATCTGGAACAGGAGATCGCCGCCGACACCGTCGACCTCGTCCGCGTCTTTGGCGAGATCCTTGATCGTCTGCGCAAGCGCCCCGTCCTCGACGTCGACGAGGACTCCGTCACCGTCGCCCAGATGATCGACTACGTCAAACGCCGCCTGCTCATGGAGGACCGCCCTGTCTCCCTCCGCAAACTCCTTGGCAACACCCATACCGAGCCCGCCGTCATCTGCATGTTCCTCGCCATGCTCGAGCTCGTCCGCCTCGGGGCCATCCTCCTTCACCAGCCGGACCTCGCCGCCGACATCCTCATCAAGAAGTCCGAAGCCTTCGACCAGGTATTTGAAGACCAGGGAAACGCCCGCGACGACTGGCGCTAGCCTGGGATCAGGCCATTAGAACCTGCTTCCAACGCCACATGAGACGGGGTAATCTCTTGGTTGAACCCTGACGCTGTTCACCGCCAAACCACCGGCGCCATGTCGATCCGCCACACCGGCCCATCCTCAAACATCTGCGTCTCAATTCGCAGCACCTCCGGGCCTTCCCCTTTAACCACCCAGAAACGGTTGTCCTTCGGCTGCTTTCCGATCACCGGCGCCACCACCCCAGCCACCCCGCCCAGCTCCGTCTTTACCTATATCGCGTCGCTATATGCCGTTCGCCCGCCGCCGAAAAACGATCCTCGCCCTCTGCGGCGATCACCATCGTCACCACTCGTGGCTTTGGGGCAGCCACGACCATCGTCACCCGTGCGCCTTCCCCCGCCCGCAGGTCTTCATCACCACCGGAAGCATCCCATTCGCAAGGTCCTCCCGCAGGTCCATGTGAAACACCTCGTCTTTATCCTTCGACCCATCGCTGGACCGCACCGTCACCGCTCCCGCAGCCACATCCACCGTTACGTCATAGGGTTTCTTGAACGCGGGACCCCGCTGCACATGATGGTCGCTGATCATGTGAAAACTTCCGCGTTGCGAGTACACCGTGGTCTCACCGTCCACGGACCCATCACGGAACCGAAACACCACATGCTCTGTCACCCGGTCGCCCTCGGCCGTGCGCATATCGTCGCCCGCCGCCAGCGTCCTCCCATCCAGGGTGCGCAGCACCAGAAAGCCATGCGTCGACCCCTCCCTCTGCCGCACCGCCACCGGGACCGCCACCGCGCTCACACAAACTCCGGCGCTGACACACCCGGCCAGCACCAACCTCCGCCGGCGGGAAAACACCCGATCAGTCAACATAGCGATCCCACACTCTCCCGAAGGCTTATCGTTTTCGATGCAGATTGGGCTTGCGAAAGCTGACGCCTTCTCCCTATGTTTGTCATCCTGACCCTGAGCGAAGCCGAAGGGGAAGGACCCCGCTTCTCCACAAAGAAGTCGCCCTCATCATGACGTTGTCCTCTCACCACCGCGCACACCTGAGCTCCACCAATCCATCCATCCCCGCAAAGCCGATACATTGATCGCATGGCCGCCCTCTCCGCAGTCGCCCTCGCAACCTGCCTCGCATCCGCTGCCCTCGTCCAGCAAGCCCCGCCGAAGTCCACCCTGGCCGACCTCCCCGCCTGCACCTTGCAGGGCAAGACCTACCTCTGCAGCAAGCTCAACCTCCAACAGGCGCTCGCCTCCGCCCACACCGTTGCCATCGTCTCGCAACCCGCCAACCATGCCTCCGACGCCGCCCTCGCGTCACTCGTCAAATCGCTCGACAAGACCGTGGCCGCCGGAACCGGCGAGGATGCCGCCGACCTCACCATCCGCCTCACCCCCATAGAGCCAGCCGGCGTCAACGTCGGCATGGGCGCCGTCGATCTCGCCATGCTCAACATCTTCGTCGCCACCCCCGGCAACCCCACCGCAAAGCTTGTCTGGTCCGAGACGTACAACGGCAATCCCGATATGCCGTGGGCTTCCGTCACCCGCGCCCTTACCCGCCAGTTCAAATCCCGGCTCGGCCTCAAGTAGCCCTGTACCGGTCAGCCCAGGACTGGCATCCGCAAGCCGCCGCGTCCGCCCTATCCGCGGCCCGTCTCGCCTCTCGTCCCAACCTGCAGCGCCTACCGCCGCTTCGCCCCATCCACCGCATCGCGCATCGCAAAGTAAGCCGGCTTCGCCCGGTAGGTCCCGTTCTCATCCACCAGAAACGGCAGCGGCCGCTGCATCCGCTGTGGGTGCTTCACTCGCGATTTCTCGCCTTGCAGCCAGCTCTGCCCATCCGCCAATCCCCACGTCAGCACCGCCGTCACTGACCTCTCCTGCAACATCTGCGCCAGGTAGTGCCCGTACACCGTCGCAACATCCCTGTCCTGCTGCAGCGCCTCCTCATCCGGCAGGCTGTCATCATCCACATCGAGTTCGGTGACAAATACCTGCAAACCCATCTTCCGCGCCTTTCCCGCAAAATCCCGTATCCCCTCCCCCAGCTTCGCAATGTTCGCCGTCTTCAGGTGCGATTGCACCCCCACCGCGTCCACCAGCGGCCTCCCGCCCGGTCCCTTCGTCTCCCGCAACCGCTTCAGCAACGCCATTACCGCCGCCCGCTTGCCCTGCTCATCCGGCTCGTCGTACTCGATCCCGTACTCGTTGTACGTCAGCAGGGCTCCCGGATCCGCTGCCCGCGCCGCCCGAAACGCAACCTCGAGATACGCCGGTCCCAGCAGCTCATACCACGGCGAGCTCGATCGCATCCCATCCGGCCGCCCATCCTTCATCCACACCGCCTCGTTCACCACGTCCCAGCTATGGATCCGTCCCTTGTATCTGCCCGCGACCGTCGCAATATGATCCGTCAGCACCTTTGCCGCGTTCTCCTTCGTCACCGCGCCCGCGAACCACGCCGGAAGCTGCTCGTGCCAGCACAGATTATGTCCCCGCACCTGCATCCCATGCTGCTCGGCAAAGCTCACCAGCTCATCCGCCTCGTCGAACTTGAACGTCTCCGCCGTCGGCCGCAGCGCCGCCCACTTCATGCAGTTCTCCCCCACCACCATGTTGTATTGCTCCGCCAGCACCCTCCGGTACGTCTCGTCACCCTGCAGCAGACGCATATTGACCGCCGCTCCCACCGGCAGCCGCTTCGCCTCCGCATGTTCCTTCAACGACCCCGCCCCGACACCCGTCTTCTCGGATCCCGGGGTCCCCGCCGCCTGTCCCAGGCACGGCATCGCCGCGGCCGTCACCATCCCAACCCCTGCCATCGCACCCCGCTTCACCCACTCCCTGCGCGTTATCCCTGCCATCATCGACCGTGTCTCCTCCCCCCAATCCTAGCCGCCGTTGTTATCCTTTGAAGGGACCTGCCACATCCAGGCGCCGGGAAGGACACCGTTAAGCCGCGCTCGACCACTCGCCGCATCGGCGAACCGCAGGCAAACCCATCGGCGGCGTTGGAGCGCAGCGGCTTCAGTCGACCGTTGCCTCCCAGCCGGAAAGCCAACCATGAGCCTCAAAGCCAAGATCGAAGCCGTTATCTATGCCGCGGAAGAGCCCGTCACCCTGGCCCAGCTCGTCGGCCTCCTCGGCCATGAAGCTCAGACCGAGCTCGACCGCATCGCCTCTGTCCAGCAGACGCTCTCTCTCTACACTGCATTCGATGGAGACGATCTCCCTCTCTCCGCCAATCCGGACGATCTCAATGGGGAAATCTTCGCCGGGGCCGACCCTCTCTCCGATCCCGGCGACTTGCCCCAGGACTCCCTCGGTTCACAAGACATCCTCGGTTCACAGGACCCCCTCGGTTCACAAGACACTCTCGGTTCACAAGACACTCTCGGTTCACAAGGCTCCCTCGATCCACAAGACACTCTCGATCCACAGGACGCCCTCGATCCAATCGCTTCATCGCCTGGGCAGACCTCATCCAATCCCGACGCAGCTCTTCCCGCGTTCCACCCCGACCTGCCCCCCGACCTGCCGCCAGACCCGCTCCCGGCAGATCTCAGGCCCGGGACACCGCCGGACGCTGGCGATCCTGCGGCGGCCTCCGCGGAGCAGACGTCCAACCCCAAACATCTCGCGCGCAACGAAAGGGAGCGGGCCCGGGCTCTCCGCGACTTCCTGCGCTCCCTTCTCGACGAGCTCATCCGCGACTACGCCACCTCCGATCGGGGGCTCGAGATCCGCGAGGTCGCCGGCGGCTTCCGCCTGTCCACCAAGCCCGAATACCATGACGCGGTCCGCGGCTTCGTCAAAGCCCTCAAACCGCCCCTCAAGCTCTCTCTTCAAGCCCTCGAAACCCTCGCCGTCGTCGCCTACAAACAACCCGTCACCGCACCCGAGATCTCGGAGATCCGTGGCGTCGACTCCGGCGGCGTCCTCGGTTCCCTTATGGCCCGCAAGCTCATCACCACCGCCGGCCGGAAACACGTGATCGGTCGCCCGATCCTGTACAAAACCACAAAAGATTTCCTCCTGCGCTTCGGCCTGAAAGACATCAACGAGCTTCCCAGCATCGAAGAGTTCGAGAAGATGGCCGGCGAACTCGCCGACAACGAGCCCGTCAGCAAACCTTTTCAGGAGGAGATCCCCATGCCCCCAGAGAACCCCCATACCGATCCCGAACTCGCCCGCGGTGAGGAGTTCATCGAAACTTCCATCACCGGGGCCAATCTCGAACAAGAGAGAGGCGCCGTAGAACCCCAGGCCGACGGCGACGGTGCCACCGTCGAAACCGTCACCCCCGACGGCCGCCTCTCTGGCATCTCACCGCCGCCCGATCCTGCAGGCGACACCAACACCTCCGCCCAGGAGGCCGGCATCCAAGGCAGCCAACGTAACAACTGAATCGCAGGAGTAGCCGACATCATGGCCGACCAGACCCTCACCCCCAATGCCCCCAACCCGCTAGATCCTCGCGACTCGCCCGACAATCCCGAGACCAATCAGCCCGACACCGTCGCCACCGCCGAAGGCGATAACGAATACGCCCCCGGTCAGCCCCTCAAACCAGCTCCCGAAGGCCTCCAGCGCACCCCCGCCATCGACACCAACAAGCTCTAACGCGATTTTTCACTTGATCCAGGTCAACCTCAGCAGCAAAGTTACTCACCATCGCGTCTAAACAACACCGCTTCTTGCGATGTCTCCCCAAGGAGAGACCCCAGACATGGCTCCCGATTTCCTTACCCCCGCTCGCGTCCCCTCGCGCTACTCCAACGGTGCACCGGTCCGTAGACCCATCGAGGTCCAGGCCGGCGTCACCTCCACCCTGCTCCCGCAAGTGCTGGGCATCGCCTCGCTCGGCTTTATCGCCTCCGCGCTCGGCGTTTACATCGCGCCTCCATTCTTCGGCTCCGGCATGCTCTGGCTCTGCATCATCGCCAGCTTCGCCCTCATCTTCGCCGTCCGCGCCGCCCGCGCCACGCCGCTGCTCTCCTTCGGCCTCTTTCTCGCGCTCGCCGTCGTCCTCGGCTTCGAGATCAGCCCATGGATCCGCCTGCTCGCCGGTACCGGACACTCGGGTGCCATCTTCAACGCCGCCATCACCACCGGCGTCGGCATGGGCGTCCTCGGCGTCGGAGCCCAGTTCGTCCACTTCAACTACCGCCGCGTCGCCGGGATCGCCGCCGGAGCCCTTCTCGCGCTCGTCATAGTCGGCATCCTCTCCCTCTTCTTCCACTTCATCCAGCCCACCGTCTACTCCTGGCTCACCCTGGTCATCTTCAGCGTGCTGGTCGTGGTCGACTTCATGCGAATCCGCGCCGGCGGTGACGGCCAGACCCCCGTCGAGCTCGCCCTCGGCATCTATCTCGACGGCCTCAACATCTTCCTCGCCCTCACCCGCCTCTTCAGCGGCAGGCGCGACTAGCTTCAACCGCGAGGCCCCCCGTCCGAGATCCCGCGTTGGCCCCGCGTCTTCGATCCAGCGCAGGTCATAATAGAGGCATGGCTGTTCCCCCCAAAGCTCCCGCCCCTCAGGACAGTCCCAAGGTCGGCGATCGCCTCCAGAAGATCCTCGCCCAGGCCGGCATCGCCTCCCGCCGAAAGGCCGAAGAGATTATCCTGGAGGGCCGCGTCCAGGTCAACGGTCAGACCGTCACCGAGCTCGGCACCAAAGCCAATCCGCACAAGGACCACATCCGCGTCGATGGCAAGCTCCTCCAGGGGCCCGAGCCGCAGCGCTACTTCATGCTCAACAAGCCGCGCGGCTTCGTCACCACCCTCGTCGATCCCCAAAAACGTCCCACCGTCGCCGATCTCCTCAATCAGCAAAAGTCGGGTCCCCACCTCAAACTTCCTCGCCTCTACCCCGTCGGCCGCCTCGATTACCTCTCCGAGGGCCTGCTCCTGATGACCAACGACGGCGACCTGGCCAACGCCCTCTCGAAAGCCTCCGCCGGTGTCCTCAAAACCTACCTCGTCAAAGTCTCGGGCGTCCCCACGCCTGAAGCCGTCGACCAGCTTCGCCGCGGCGTCATGATCGATCGCGGCCGCCTGGACGAGATCCGCGCCGGCCGCCGCGATCGCATCGTCACCGCCCCCGCGCAGATCGTGGAGGTTCGCGGCGGCGATAACCCCTGGTTCCAGGTCACCCTTACCGAGGGTCGCAACCGGCAGCTCCGCAAGATGTTCGAGGAGATCGGTCACCACGTTGAAAAAATCCGCCGCATCGCCTACGGAGCCCTCCAGCTCGACGTCGAGCCCGGCAGCTTTCGCGAGCTCACCCCCGGCGAGGTCACCGCCCTCGACCGCGCCGCCAAAGGAAAAAGAGTCGAGCGCAAACGCCAACTTCCCGAAGCCGCCCAGCTCAAAAAGCCCGTCCCCCCCAGGGCCAACCGCCGCCGCCCCAACGTCCGCCGCTCCTCGTAGCCTGGCCAGCAGCCACTCCAGCCCCCTCCGCAACTTCCCCGCTCACAAGGGCAGCTCATTCCCGCTGTGAAGCCGGGGGTAGCTCCTTCCGCCGTGAAGCCTAAGTGGTTCATACGCGGTGAAGCCTGGGCAGTTATCCAGGTTGGCCCCATTACAATCCCGCACCACCCGCAGAGATCCTAACGTGAGCTTCCGTCCCTCTCTGCCCTCCGATTACATCTCGAAGCAGCACGCATCTACAACATCCTAATCGGTTTGCACCATCCCACAAAGGTCCACCCCGGTCACGTATCAGCCTGTCCCACTGCCCTCTTCAGGGCACCCCTTCCCCATATCAGGCCATTTCTTCCCCAAACGGGGCTCACTAAGGTGAAGTCACGGCGCACCCCGGACAACAAAAACGGTGGCCCCTTAGAGGAGAAGTTGAAGTTATGGTCAAGTTCACACTGTCAGCACTTTTGTTTGCTACCGCCGTCGCGGGCGCCCAAACGGTCACTGTAGGCAGCACCACCTCCACCCAGAACGGCACCACCACCACCATTACCGTACCCGTCTCCGTAGCCGTGCCAGCGGCCAGCACCGTCGCCTCTGTCGCCATGGCCTCGCTCCGGGTCGAAGCTGGCGACGGCAACGGTGGTCCAACCAACCAGACGCTCGGAACCTCCTTCAAGACCATCGCTCTCCCGCAGGTTGTCACCGATACCGCCTCCGGCTGGAACGCCAGCGCCAATACTTACACCGTCCCCGTCACCGGCACCTACCTCGTCATCTCCAACCTGCGCCTCGCCGATGCTGCGCCTGCAGGCATCAGCTACGGCCAGGGAGCCAACACCAGCAACGTCGACAACCCCTCCTTCCTCTGGAGCACCACCTCTGGTCCGCGCAACGGCTTCATCAACGTACGGACCATGCAGCTCTCGGCCGGACAGACCGTCGACCTCTTCGCCTATGCCGACTCCACCACCCCAGTCGGCCTCTCATCCGCCGCGCTTAGCATCCAGCAGCTCAACTAAGAGGCCCGACCATGAAGCTTGCCTTGGCGTTGCTCCTGCTCGCTGCGCCGCTCGTTGCGCAAACCCCCACCGAACAGAAGATTGTCTTCAACGTGGTCGTCACGCTTGTGAAAGCTGGCGCCCCATCCCCAACCCCCACACCAGCCCCGGCCCCGGCTCCAGTACCAGTTCCAGTTCCAGTTCCAGTTCCAGTACCAACCCCGGCCCCAGTACCCGTTGCTCCCGCCCCGACGCCAACACCTTCACCGGCTCCCGGTGGCTGTGTCAACTCCTACCCCGACGCCGCCAGCTCCATGAACGACGTCTCGAACTCCCTGCTTCACGCGCAGCAGCTCTATTCCACTGCACTCGCTCAGGGAGCCATCAGCACGCAAGCCTTCACCACCGGCATCCACACACTGGCCGTTGTAAGGCTCGATAACGGCGATGTTCGCGACCTGATACGTGTCGCTGGACCCTCCGCCATGATCGCGCAGAACATCACTTTTGTGTCCGCGGAGATCGGCACCTTGCCCGGGCTGCTCGGAAAAACGAAGCCGCTCAGCGATAGCCTTTCCTCCATGGTTGCATCCATGCAGGCAAGCCTCGGGACAGCCAGAAACCTGGTTACCACGAGCACCTGCGCACAAGCCGTACCCTGATCCCCTCTCCTCGGTCTGTCTCAACATCCGGAGCCCTCGCATCATGAGGCTCCGGATGTTGTTTAAGGGCGACGATCAATCCATCGAGGTAGCGTGGAACCTGTTCCGGGGTATCTTGCCGCTTGACGTTTCGCCGCTTGACGGCCAGAATTGCTGCGCCGTTCACAAGCTCTCGATGACCTTCACCAGCCTCGCGCATCCAATAGAAGGTACGCAGGACGCGACAAAGCAAAGGAGTACCGGACAGTGGCAACAGAGAAAGCAACATTTGGCGCAGGATGCTTTTGGGGCGTTGAGGCCCGTTTCGCGGAGATGAACGGTGTCCTTGACACTGCGGTCGGGTACGAGGGAGGCACGCTCAACCACCCCACCTACAAGGAAGTCTGTACCGATCGGTCTGGTCATGCGGAGGTCGTCCAGATCACCTTCGACCCAGCCCGGGTCTCTTACGAAACTCTCCTGGACGCGTTCTTCGCTCTCCATGACCCCACGCAGCTCAATCGCCAGGGCCCCGACTGGGGAACCCAGTACCGCTCGGTCGTCTTCGCCGAGACCGACGAGCAGACCGCACAGGCCAATGCCAAGATCGCTGAACTCAACGCCTCCGGCACCTTTCGCAAGCCCATCGCAACCCAGGTCGTACCCGCCCAGACCTTCTGGAAAGCAGAGGAGTATCACCAGAAATATCTCGAGAAGCGCGGCATGGTGAGCTGCCACATCTGAGTCTGCCGACGGAATTATTCCGACGCATGGCGCCATCCGAGGCTGTTACGAACTTCATGGAGGCGAGACTTTTAGCTGGTCGCTAGCAAGAAACCGACTTATCAGGACTCCCCACGGAGTCCGTGCCCCTAGGCACAGCGCCATCAAAAAAGCCCCAACCGGCTGGGGTGCTCCGGTTTGTTCTGGCTAAGTGCAAGGACCGGGGAGGTTCCTGCAAAGCACGAAAGCCACGGTGCGTCGCCGGCTATGGGGCGGCAGCGATCAACTAGCTATTAGAAGACGGGTTCCTCAACTCAATGGTGGACCGAGGATTTCAACACCGTGCGCGGCGTTCAGCTCTGCGAGCAACGCGAAATCCGGGGCCTTTCCGCCTTCCATCGACGCGGACATCTCTTCAAACAGCCGCTCCATGCCTGCCGGTGCCACAGTGATGAGGAGATTCACTACGCTCGGAGTGAAGTTCTGGTAGGCGTGTGTGGTGCCGCGCGGCAAGTAGACGGTGGTGCCCGCCGGGGCTTTGGTCCTTGTTCCCGCTACTTCGAACTCCAGCTCTCCGTCGAGCACATAGAACAACTCGTCTTCTCGGGAATGCCGGTGCAGGGGTGGGCCGGACATGCACGGGGCGCTCAAATGGAACGTAGCGAACGCTCCTCCTGTTTCCGCAGCGCCGACCTTCACCAGTGTCGTTTCACCGACTACGTCCAGAGGCTTCGCAGTGCGCCCTTCGTCAATCGCGACAAATAACCCTTCCATAAGCGACGAGATAGTGTTCCTTTCGGTTCTCGTGCTTGAACAGCGAAGTGAAGGTGCTGAAGATGTATTTAGAAGCTTCAGTAGAGCATAGTACCGTTAAGCGCGCATCTCGTCGGTTATGCTCTTCTTGAACGGGCACCAAGTACCGCATCTTTGGGCCATCCTCGCCTCTTGCTGAGAGGTCGCAACGGGGCACGCACAGAGATCGGCTTGGCAGTAATGGCTTACAACCTGAAGCGCATGATGAACGTGCTCGGAGCGATCCGACTTACCCAAGAGCTTCAGAGAAGCTGAACGAGGCCAGACGATTTACAACCGGGCTGGAGTTCCGGCGGAACCTCCATCAGGTCGGGACGACAGAGTGCGAAGTTCGTAACAGCCTCCCCCATCCCCTTCCTCACATCCTCCCCGGTGGTGCCGTGTGTGGACCTCTGTCTTGGCTCACCGGCCAGCAGGCCCTGTCGGACCCAAACCGTCCGTCGTCCTCCCTCGCCAGAGATCGATCAGCATAGCGGCATTTCGCAGCACGCCGCTGCGAAAGAACCCGCACCGCAAGGTGATTGCGATCCGTTCCAGCCTGCTCCCGCTCCGGCCGCTCCGCAGGTACTGCTCCACCAGCCTCCTCTTGTCGCTAGGCATCTCCGCCCCATGCAGCTTCAGCAGCGCCTCCGCCTGTTGCTCGCTGCGCCATCGCTCCATGCGTCGGCTCCGATCATCTCTCGCCCGCGCGGCAATTCCCCTCAGCGACCCGTCCTGGTCCAAAGCTCCGATCGCATTGCTCTCATGCTGCCGGTACAACACCGTTCTGTCTCGTACCGCCTCCGCCGCCCCAAGCGCCGCGCCCAGCAGCCCCATCCAGCGATCGTGCATGGTCGCCTGCTCTGGCATTCGCCGCGCCAGATCCAGCATCCGCCGGTTCACCATGGCTGTGCATCCGGTGACGACATTCTGGCCCAGCAGCCGCTCCAGGCGGTCAATGCTCTCGGGCCGAATCCCCGCCCCGGCCCACATCGACTCCTGAATCGTCCGCAACTCCTCATCCACCACGGCGAGATCCGTGAACACCAGCAATGGAGTCTGCCTTCCATGCTCGGATTGCAGGCGTCCCATCGCCTCCATCGTCAAGCGCACCTTGTCCGGCATCCATACATCGTCCTGGTCCGCGAAGCAGGCGTAGTCCGCCGTTGCCTCCCCCATCAATCGAGCGAAGTTCCCCTTCGCGCCTCCTGTCGGCTCGCTCGCCGGGAGCAACCGAAACCGGCCCGCCTCGCGCTCCGCATACTCCTCCAGAATCTTGCGAGTACCATCCACGGATCCGTCGTCACGCGCCAGGATCCGCAGCGCTGGATAGCTCTGCGCCAGGATCGACTCGATCTGCTCCCGCAGGAAGCGCTCGCCGTTGTACGTGGCCAGCAAGACCTCGACCTCATCCTCCCGCCTCAGGGTGCTTACCGCCGCATCGCCGACTTCAGCATGCGCCACGACTGGCCTCCGCTCTTTGCCCGCAACACTCGACCCAGCACCGCCCGCAGCAGCCGAAATCTCCACATCCGCCGCTCAGCTCCCGACCCGTACCTCGCGTAAAACCTGTACTCGGCATCCAGCACACTCGCCTGCCGCTGCACAGAGATAGCATCCTCCCCTCTCTGATCGTTCCCGGCCTGATTGTTCCCCGTCTGGTCGTTTGAAGAGAGCTCATGCTCCAACTCCGACCGCAGCACCAGCAGCTTGCCCCCGCGCCGCTGCAAACCCGTAAACGTAGCATGGTCCAGATAGTCCAGGGGAAACTCCTCCGGAAAGCCGCCGATCTCACGAATGGCGCTCACACGGACCACCGCCCCCGAGTTGAACGCATGCAAGCTCCCCCCTGCCACCCCCTGATACTCTGCCCTGACGGCGCGCGCCGGACCGTATCTCGGCGGTTGGATCGGCGAGCAGATCACGCCTCCCTGGATCAGCTTCGGAACCATCGCCACAACCCCTTGATCTCTCCCGAGCGCCTCCGCAGTCTCTAGGACCTCGTAGAGGTACTCCTCCGTCACCGTCGTGTCCTGATCCAGCAGCATCAGCCACGCCACTCCTTTCTCCACCGCTCTCCGCAACGCCTGGTTGTAGCATCGCGCCAGCCCCGGATTCGTCACGTCGCGCACATACCCGCCCGCGATCCACGCCGGCGCCGGCTGTTCGTACGGACTGTTATCGCAGATCATCAGATCGAGCGCCTCAGCCCCGATCCGGCCCTCAACCAAAAGCCCCTGCAGCGCCGCCACCGACTGGCTCTGCTCGGCCGTGCGCTTGTAAAGCACCACGACCGCCAGAATGCGTTCCCGGGCCCCCACCTACTCCCCGTCCCCGGCACGCGGATCGGTCCGCTTCGCCGCGTCCATGTCGAACAGATACCAGAGGATCGCCAGGTTTTGCCGCAATCCGACCAGGAAAAAACCACCGCGAAGCAGCGTAAATACCCGTGTCCAACGACTCCTGCTCTGCTCGCAACGCACATAATCCCGCAAAATAGCGGCTTTTTCCTCCGGCAGCCTGCTCCCAAACACCCGCAGCATCGCCTCCGCCTGCCTCTCCCCCCACTCCCATTGCTCGCGCCGCTTCTCGTGATATCGCCATCGTGGAACCAGATTCGGCTTCTGGTGTTCCACCGCGCCAACCACATTCCTTCCATGCTGCCGATAGAGAACCGTCGCGTCGTTCAGATAGTCTGCCTGGCCGAAGGCGCATGCCATAAGGGCGATCCACCAGTCATGCATATAGGAGTCCCGCGGCACAGCCGAGGCCAGTTCCGCGAGAGGCTGGTTCATAAGAGCGGTGCAGCCAGTCACCACATTCTGTGTAAGCAGTCGCGGGAAACGATGGATATTTTGAGGAGTAATCCCCTGGTGCTTCCAGAACGAACCGTGAAGTCGCTCAAGCTTATCGTTCACCACCTCCAAATCGCTGAAAATGAGCAGTGGAATATCTCTGCCGTATTTCAACTCCAGCCCGCGCATCCGCTCCATGCTCCTGGTCACCTTATCTGCCTTCCACACATCATCCTGATCGGCGCAGCACAGATACGGTGCGGTTGAACTTCGAAGCAGAAGCACAAAATTCCCCTTCGCGCTTCCGGTCGCGACGCCCATCGGCAGCAGTTCGAAGCGTTCCGGATACGTCTCGACGTACCGCTCCAGTATGGCTCGCGTGCCATCCGTCGACCCGTCGTCTCTGGCTAGAATCCGCAAGCAGGCATAATCCTGAGCCAGAATCGACTCAACCTGTTCGGCCAGAAAACGTGCTCCGTTATGCGTCGCCAGCAATACCTGGACTTCGTCACCTGCGGTGTTCAAAAAACAGATCCTCTCGTCCTCTCAACCTTCAACGGCATCGCGCGCTCTCGCCCGGCGATCTGGATGCCTGCGGCCCAGCGCCGTTCCAAACAGCCGGAGAGCGTGCCCATACCGCCTCTGTTTCACGGCTCCCAAAGCCATACGCCCAATCTGTAACCAATGGAGATAGCGCTCTCTTCGAGTTCCGTAACGCTTGTAGAAGTCCGACGCGGCTTCCAACGTGTTCCACTGCCGCCAGCGAAGCGATGTGCCATCCTCCTCGGCCAAAGTCTGCGAAGAGAGCTCATGTTGAAGAACCGTATCCATCACGAAGATCTTGCCCCCGTCTCGCTGCAGCAGATGAAACGTGGCGTGGTCAAGATAGTCCAACCAGAAGTGCTCCGGAAAGCCTCCGATCGCCTCAAGCCGGCTTACCCGCAGCAATGCGCCCGAGTTGAAGACCCGAAGCGGAACATTCAGCATCCCAGCGAGACTCGCATCAACCCGAAATGGCGCCTTGGCGTACTGCGGCACGTGGGGAGAGAGGAGGTGAGGTCCCTGCATGAGCTTCGGCACGATCGCGACCACTTCTTCGCGCTCCTCCAGGGCCGCTACCCGCTCCATTGCCTCCCGCAGATACGAACCGTTCAACCTTGTGTCCTGGTCCAGGAGCATGAGCCAAACAGCCCCGGTCTCCAACGCGCGGTTAAGTGCCAGGTTGTACCGTTTGGCGAGCCCCTCGTTCTTGCCATCATGCACATACAGACCTGAAAAGCCGAGGGGACGCGAATGCAAATTGGGCGAGTTGTCGCAGACCATCAAATCAATTGCGTCCTGTATCGATGCATCGGAGTCCAGGGCCACGCGCACGCCCTGAAAGGCAGGACTCCCTTCCGCAGCTATCTTGTACAGCACCACGACCGCCAGAATGCTCTTACCACCCATTCGCTCGGCCGTCCTCCGTCCCGATGGGGGAGCCAGTCAACCGCACCGCTACCTGGACGTCGCACTGGGCCGCTCCGGGATCACCTTCTATCAACGCACGAACAAATATCAACGCGGGAGCAACCCAACCGCCCAGCATCTCCGTACCTCGACCCACAAGGAACAATGTGCCATCCAGCTCAACACGGGAGAGGCGAGAACCGGGCTTGAAGTTGTCAGGCGCAGTAGTCGAGGAAAGCACGAAAGCTCCGAAGAACAAGTTCATTCTACGTCGCGTCGATCGCACAGCACAGGTCCGGTGATCACGCCCATACATGCGGCAGCGATTCGGTGCACCCTGGCAGCTCGTGATCGCAGAGAACGAACGAACGAGCGCGCCGTCGTCTAGCGCCCCACCCATCGATAGAAGTTGCAGAGATCGTCCGGACTGGCAACCAGGTCGGCCGCCGCATCCTCCTCGCTCATCGGAATGGATCCGCTCCAGAGTCGCTCGAAGCCGCGATGCTCCTCAAACGCCTCGGCGGATTCGGGGTTGAAATACACAACGTCCAGCATGCCCACGCGGTCCCTGAAACTCGCCTCAATGCGCTCCAGCAATCGATCCACGACAGGCTTTGCAAATGGATTGAATAGGTATAGGAGACACGGTCCGGCGGGAAACTGAAACTCTGTCGCGTCCCCACATACGATGCGTGCCGAGACCTTGCTCTTTCCAGCGGCCCTCCAGGCCTCCAGGTTTCGCTCTGCGATACGTGCGAGCTCCGGGTTCAACTCCACCCCCACCACCTCGATCACCGGCAACTCGGTCGCCATCAACAGCGCTCGTCCCTTGCCGCACCCCAGATCGATAAAAGTGTACTTTTCCATTGCCTCTGCGGGTGGCAGCGCCTTCCAGAGATCGATGGCTCCCCTGAAGCGCGAGGGAGACATCCCGTAGTACGCCGTGTTGTATACATCATGCGCATGCCCGGCCGCTAAATCCGCCCCTCCAATCAGTCCACTTGTATCCAGCCCATGCTGCAGATCGAAGGGGTGGATCTGCGGCTTGCTGTCCTGCTTCGCGTCCAATCGTCCCAAGGCAAATCGCATTGTGCCGATCAGGCCCCGCTGAGCAAAGGACCACCGAAGCTTGCGGAGGACTGTAGTGGCGTTCGGCATGGGGAATCTCCGTTACAGCAGTTGCCACCGGATGGACGGATCGGCCACCGTTTGCAGCAGAAAGTTCTTCTGGCCGTGCTTGCTGCGTGCAAACGCGCGCATCAGGCGTACTCGCCAGGAGGAGCGGAGCGCAATAATGTCCACCGCCTTTTCGGTCAGCAGGGAATGCCGCATCGTATGAGGTGTTCCGCCTTCAAAATAAAGCCTCTCTGTTCCAAGAGTCACCTCATTCTCGAGGAAGTAGGATCGCATTGCCGTCCCCAGCGAGAGCCGGTCCAGCCCGGCGCGGTTCACCTGCCAGTCGACCTCCGTCCACCCATGGTGCCGGCGTCCACCCATCAAGCTCAACCAACGGCCGTCCGCGGCGCGCATACCCACACAAAAGCTGTCCTTGATCCTGGAAAGGTCGTCATAACGCCGAAGCATCGCCCGCTCCTCGACGGGATGGGTCGAAACTCGGTTCAGCTCGGAAAATTCGCTCTTGGACATCACCCCGCGAATCTCCGGAAAGAAGCGGCAGCCCAACTCGACCTCGGTGCGCCGCCGGTAATACCTGAGGTTCCGCCGCGTATGCTTGCCCAGCTTCGCCAGCGTGGCATCGAAGCTTGACCCAAGGCCGAGATAGGTGCTCATGTTTCGCACTTGGGAGCCCCAAAGGATCCCGTTACGCGCTACGATTCGCGCGATCTGGTCATCCTGCGGCTGCGGATCGACCTCTTTGTAGCTCAGCAGTGCCGCCTGTGCTCCGTTGCGCAACAGGTGTTCGCACACGTGGATGGTCAGCGTCGAACGCTGGGCTGGAGGGGCAATCACCGTCCTGCTCCCGGATCCGTCATCGGTCACAAAGACCTTCGTAGGGCAACCGAAGATCTCGTACTCGTACACCACGGCGGCGCCCAGCAGATCTTTGGCCTGGAGGGCAAACGGATCCGCTTCAGCCTGCCCTGTTGCGAGGATGAGGTATGGCATCTTGTTCTCGTTCATCGTGGAATTGAGAAAAAGCGCAATATGGTCCATCGCCCCGGTCTGCTCGCAGCGCGCGCTCAACGCAACCAGTACCGCATGGAGGCGCAGGACACTTTCCTTGCCCCTCAGGATATGCAAACCCAGCTTCCCGTCCGCCGACCAGGAAGGGGAGCTCACCGTGAGGTTATCCTGACTGTAGGTCCGGCCCATTAACGCAAGTCTCGCATGAAAGTTTCTCTCGGCGGGCAAATCGGGAAGCTTCCCTCCCACTCTTCGCGAGAGCAGAACGCCCCATTGGTAACCACTTCTCCCGAAGTGGCACTCTCGATCCAACTCCGCCCGTTACTCCTGCCCCCCGTTGCTCCTTGCTTGCGTTGCTCCTTGCTTGCATTGCTTCCTGCTTGCATTGCTCCCTGCTTGCATTGCTCCCTGCTTGCATTGCTCCCTGCTTGCATTGCTCCCTGCTTGCATTGCTCCAATGTCGCGGGCTTTAGCCCCTGCGGTATGCTCTTCTGCCAATCCCCCGTGTGCATGCAGCTTGGCGCATCTACCCCATCCACCCGCGTAAAATAGAAATAGACCCAAAGTAGATCCAGCCGAACCAGATCTGACGTCAGCAGAAGTCCAGGTCTAAGCTCAATCTTTCGAAGACTATGGTCGTAAAGTACCCGGGGGGAGGGGGGTACCCCATTCACTGGAAGCGGCAAGGTCAACCCATATACATCCCGCCATTGACATCCAGGGTGTGCCCGGTAATGTAAGAAGCTTCCTCGGAAGCCAAATAAGCGACGGCATAGGCGATATCGGAATCGGTTCCGGCACGCCCCAGCGGAACGACTGCGGTCATCGCCGTCTTCTGCTCTGCGGTCAGCACCGCCGTCATCGCCGTGTCGATGTACCCGGGAGCGACGGCGTTGACGGTCACGGATCGGCTCGCCAGTTCCCGCGCCAGGCTCTTTGTTAGGCCGATCAGCCCCGCTTTCGAGGCCGCATAGTTCGCCTGTCCGGCCTGCCCGGTCTCGCCCACGACCGAGGTGATATTGATGATCCGTCCCCATCGGTTCTTCAACATCGACGGCATCGCTGCCTGCGCCATGAGGAAAGCTCCGGTCAAATTGGTCAGGAGGACGTCATCCCAGTCCGCCCGCTTCATTCGCATCGAGAGTCCATCCCGGGTGACGCCAGCGTTATTGATAAGAATCTCGATTTTCCCGAAGCGCTCAACCACCGCCTTGCCGCACGCCTTCACAGACTCTCCGTCAGACACGTCAAGGGCAAAGACTTCGGACGTACCTCCCCCCTGCCGAATGGTCTCCGCCAACTCCTGCAGCCGATCGAGGTTGCGCGCCGCCAACGCCAAAACCGCCCCGCGCTGCGCAAGCTCCAGGGCACATGCTCGCCCAATCCCCTGGGAGGCCCCGGTCACCAGAGCGACCCGTCCCGTCAATATGCTCATAATCCTCGATCCCTGAATATGAGGGATTATAGAAGCCTTGAACAAGGGCCCAAAAAACTGGTTGGCAGTAAAAGAGAGCGGATCACGTATTCTGACTTTTCATGCCCCCCATTGACCAGAACCCAGCCGCTAGAGCCCATGCCCAGAATCATCCCCAGCCAGATCCGGCGACAGATGTTTACGCAATCCACGGAGCCGACCCGGAGATTCTGGCTTATGCGATGGCAAAGTACTCCCGCTCCACCCTTTCCATGCGCGATTCCCTCGCCGAAATCAGCTCGCAACGCGCTGAGCAGTTTCTGAATACCTTCTACTTCCAGTATGGCCACCGCTCCATCGCCGATCTCGCCCACATCCCCTTTGCGATCGAGCGTCTAAGCCTCCTTGCCGCTATCGAACTTGTCGACGAGCAGCGTTGGGATGGCCAGGAGCGCTCGACCCGTTACCAGAACTTCAGGAACTCGGGCTGGTTCACGCCGGATTTCGGCCCACAAACCGCGGAATACACCCAAGGCATCAGAACTCTCTTTAGCGCCTATGAGCACACTGGGGCGAAGATGTTTGAGGCCCTTGAGGAGTCGGTCCCGCGACCGGAAGCGATGAAGCTCGAGACCTACGAACGTACTCTCCGGGCGCGCGCTTTCGACGTCGCTCGCTATCTCCTCCCCTTAGCGACCAACACCTCTCTCGGCCAGATCGTCAGTGCCCGTACACTCGAGGCGCAGATCTCACGGCTTCTCTCCAGTCCCTTCCCAGAGGTCCAGAGCCTGGCGGAGAGGCTTCGCCAAGCCGCAGCCGAGCCCGCCTGGAATGTCGGGCATGAAGCCGCTCGCGACCTCATTGAGCGTATGGATACAAACTCGGATTCGGAGCTGCAGACGCACTTGCGGGATCTGTTGCTGCGGGAGGTAAAGACTGCACCGACACTGGTGAAGTATGCGATTCGCGCGCCTTATCTAGTAGATACTGCTGCGGATCTGAGCCAGGCCGCGGATCTTCTAATGGACAATTGCTTTATGGATCCGGCACCCTTGGTCGATCTGCTGGACGATGATGAACCGATCGAGGTGGAACTTGCCACATCCCTCCTCTACCCGCATTGTCACTACTCGTACCGGCAGCTTCGGAGCCATGTCGCCGCGCTGACAGATCTGAAGCGCGACGAACTGATCGCTTTGGGCACAAGACATCGGATGCCCCACGATGAGCTTGTCCGCGGATTCCATGCGGGATCCAGATTCCGCTTTGACATCCTGATGGATATTGGCGGTTTTCGCGACCTTCACCGTCATCGCCGCTGTGTGCAATTGTTGCAGGGCTACACCGACCAGCATGGATATGACGACCCCATCTGCCCTGGCCAACCCACTCTCGGGGAAGCGGGGTTGGAGGCGGACTTCCGATCCAGTATGGACGCTGCCTACACCACCTTCCGCTCTCTCCAGTCTTCCAACGGATCTATCTCTGCCCAGTACATACTTCCTTTAGCTACGCGTCGCCGTGCCATGTTCAAAATGGATTTTGCGGAGGCTCTGTACATTTCGGAGCTCCGGTCCGGGGTAGCAGGTCATTTCAGCTATCGTCGGGTCGCATGGGGGATGTACCGGTCCATAGCGGAGCGTCATCCTGGCTTGGCAAAGCTGTTCCGGGTCGGCGATGTGACCCAGCCTGTGGACCTCCTACGTCGTTAGTGTTAGGTAGTGTCCTAAGAGTGCGTTGACTCGAAGCCGTACGTTAGAGAGTTCCCATCACGGAAAGAAGCACGTGGCCTTACATTGGGAAGATGCACTACGCCCTTCACTGGCTACAGGCTGCAGTTGAGG
>JAABUV010000366.1_pt1 | contig 68734 bp, 96 predicted proteins | sample 5559971 | NCBI WGS metagenome assembly JAABUV01 (sample SAMN10711881, study PRJNA513362) | rock metagenome | isolation source: Antarctica rocks | place: Antarctica: Victoria Land, Knobhead nord | collected 2015-12-19 | reverse complement strand
AGCGAGCGAGTACTTCAGGAGTGTATGCGCACGGCGCGAGGGACATGGCAGCGACGGCGCTTGCGCTGAGCGGCCGAGGGCAGAGAGCATTTGGTGCGGTACGGCGGGCCCGTGCGTGGTGCGGGGCGGGCTGTCGCGCGCGGGCCCTGCAAGATGAGCTTATGGCACGGGGCGGTCAGGCCGCGTGTGCGGCGATCCCAGAACCTCCAGCATAAACCGTGCAGGTGACCTTGGAGAGGGAGTGGGAACGAGGGTCTGCACTGTACATGATGCGCGGTGTGTATTCATGAGGCGAGGCGGGGGCTGGCAATAAGGCCTGCGCGTACAGGCCTGCGCCGGGCTGCCAGGGTTGTGTGTGCAGCCGGCGGCTGCACGCACGCGTCTGGGCGTGCAGGCAGCGAGGTATTATATGGTGGGGAGTCGAGCACTGGAGGGGAGCGCGCGCAGAGCAGTGTCCAGCTTAGGAGGGGTGTTGCGTGGTAGCGGTTGTTTTCTTGTGTGACCATACCCCAGTAGGGCATGTGCTTTTGGGTGCCTGAGAGAGCACGGGGTGATCTTTTTTTTCCCGCCTGCGTGCGCTGCACCGCCATGATGCCATGGCAGGGCGCGCTGCATGCAGCGCTAGGTTGTCAGTAGGGTATGGGGAGTGCCACGCCGGTGTGCGCCACAACACGGCGTGTTCAACGGCGCGGCGTGCAGCCGCCCGCGCAACGCAAGAGTCTCCGGCGGATGGCTTACAGTTTGTGCAGGCGGCATTCTGACGCAGCGCGGCGCCCATGCGCGCGTCTGCACAGCCGGGTGCTGAAGGGCCCCGAGGGTCATGGGGGTGGGGAGGGGATGGGGCACTCCCTCCGCCATGGACGCGCAGCGCTGCCGCGCGGGACAGTGCTGCGCGGGCGCGGGGCGGTACGTTTTAGGTAGGTTTGATGTGAGTAAATAGGAACGATGTGTGGATATGCGCCCGTGGCGGCGGCTTAGGCAGCTTGCGAGTGATTTGCTTAGGAGCTAACGTGCAAGGGCGGGGTTGCGGGCGCCCATTTCAAGTAGCCAGACTGTGTGGCGCCAACAGACGGATCCGAGCCAGGATGATGCGATGCGGCTGCGGCCTGCAGGGCGCACACACGAACCCGCGCGTTGCCCGGTGCGGTGCCAGCGAAAGGTGATTTGGTGTACGGCTCACACTGCTGAACATTATCCCGCCCAGTGACGGCAGAACTGCGGGGGCCGGCTGCTCCCGTGCTAGTGCGGGCGCAGCGCTCCCCCGACGCCCAGCGAGTGTCGATTATACAGGCGTGTGTCTAGGAACGAGTACAGCGTGGGCCGAAACCGGAGCCCGCGCCCGAGAGGGCGGCGGGCGGAAAGCAATGTGCTGGCGGCGCGATTTGTTGGCTGGCGCCTGTTATGGCGGAGCAATGCGTGTACCCTGCCAGACCCTCAGGAATGAATGCTCTTTGATTGTAGGCGGGCCGCTTCTTCCGGCCTCGCATGCTGTGTGTGTTACCCCGGTGACCAGGGCAGGTCGTTTTGGTGTGCAGCGGACAGTGCTTTTGGCAACCGGAGTCAGCGTATTTTTTAGCGGTGTGAGGATGCGTGTGAAGGGCGGCCGTCCGCCGCCGCAGTGTGCCGCGGGTCCCGGGTGGCCCGTGTGTCTGCGCCCCAAGCCCCAAGGGGGTAGGGTCAAGGTGCATGTCGCAGCACTCGGCCGCCCGTCCGCCCCGTGGCATGCCGCAAAGCGTGGCGCGCAGTTGCAGTTAGAGTGAGAGCGTGTGCTGTGTACTAGGCCGGTGCTGTTAGATACCGTTGGCAAACCGCAACTGTGTATTTGTAAATACCAAGGCAAGATCGCAGTGGCGTGCGGCTGTTCTGAGTGTTGGTAGTGCCTGTGCTCGGCCGCGCTGGACACCCTCAGACACAAGGCATTGGGCAGTGTTACAGCGCCTGGCCATGCATGCTTGTGCCGAGCATTCTAGCAAATTGCAAGAGCAAGTGCACTACAGGGCGTGCGCTTCTAACTTGTGTACAACCTTGTTGCAAGCAGGTGCCGGCTGCAACATGTCCTACAGGGTGTGTTGCCAGTGATAAGCTAGCCGCCTGCCCAGCAATGGGCTGGACATCCTGCACGTCACTGCAGCTGGCCAGGCCGGATGGTGCAGACTGACACTATGCGGGGCGGCCTGGTCAGAAGGCCTGGCGCTAGGCTCCCCGACTACCGCACAGCTATATTACTCACGGAGCGGCTCAGCAGGGGCCCATACGCAACTCTGAAGAAGTATGCCCAGAAGAGCCTCAGCTTGCAGCTGGAACAGACAGAGCGCCGACCCTAAGAGCTAATGCTGCATGCGCTGCATGCGCCTGCAGTCTGTCCCTGGCAGCCAGAGCCCCCACGCGGGGGCTCGAAAGTGCGCGCACTGCATGCATGCAAGCATGCTCCCGCCCCCGCGCCGTTCCCTGGTAATCTCCTCCGCGTCCGCCGCGCCGGGTGCCGCGCTGCGCGAGCGCGGGCGCGGGTCACTGCGCCCTCGGCGCAAAGTCCGGCCGCAGCACCCAGGCCTTGCCGCCGCCGTCGCGCTCCAGCTGGGCCACCTGCGCCCCCAGGTCCCGCCCTCGGCACGCCGCACTCGCACCTACCTTAAACTAACCCTAACCTTAACACGCCGCCGGCAACGGCACGCATTATCAGGTGATAGCCTGCTTGTGATAGTCTGACTCTCACAGCTGAGCGACCGAAGCAACACAGCACTCCAGGCGCGGCGCTGCGCCCGCATGCCATGACCGCCCAGTGGCTGGACGGTGTGCTGCCCTGCTCCGCTGGTCGACATGCGTGCAGCTCTTGACTGTGTGGACGCGCTGCGGCCGCAGAGCACCGCGGATGGGGGCTGCGCTCAGTGCAGCAGCTGGCGGGAGATAAGCGCCCGAAAGGGCTGCAAGAGTCTCATGTCACTTAATGACTGTGCATGCGCTGTGCGAGCGGACGAAGCCAGCACGGAGGCGGCTGCGCGCCTGGTGCAGCAGCTGGCGGAACACGGGCGCGAGCGCGGGCCGCAGCTCGGGCGCGAAGCGCTGCACGACCGCGCCGCTGGGCGCGCGCCCGCCGGCCGCCGCCAGGAAGTCCACGATGCGCCCGCTCAGCTCGCGCGCGGCCTCCAGCTGCGGCCGTGGGACAGGATGTAGGGTAGGGTGGGTTTGGTGTAAACAACAACGTGCCACGCAGACAAGAGGTGAAATGAGGACCGGGCCAGGTCTTGCTGCCCTGTGAATGCTGTCCCCATGGGGTGGCTACATAAACACGAACCAAACACTGGCCTCCTCAGCTTGAGTTCCTCCAGGCGCGCCATGGACTGGCTGGCGTGCAGCGCATGGGGCCGCTGCACCAACCGCATGCCATCTCACGCAGAGCCCCGCAGCGCCGTGTCGGCGGTTGGCTGCCATGCCCCCGCAGCCACAGGATGATGCTGGGCAGCACTTCACAGCGTATGCCAGTCGGGTATGGAGCGCGCCTCAGGGTCCTCGTGGCCCTCCGCCGCGACCGACACGGCCGCGCGCCGCGCCGCCAGCGTGGCAAGCAGCTCCGCGCTGCGCGGCGCCACGCCGCCGCTCGTGCCCGCGCGCGCGCCCGCGCCAAACACCGCGCTGCCAAACCTGGGCGCGGCAGGCGCATGCGCTGACAGTGGGGCGCCGCAGGTGCCTCACCGCACCTGTACCATTGCCGCAATGCCTTGAAGCCCACAGAGCCCAAGCACAGCCCAGAGCCCAGGAAAGCCTCAGAAGGCCAAAGAAAGGGTGCGGCAGGCTCGCGCACATACTGCCAAACCATGCGCTGGCTAGCACTGCCTGGGCCTGCGCTGCCGCCAACAGGGGCCCACACGGAAGCGGTGCCGCCGCACCTGGTCAGAGCGGCGGCCGCGGCGGCGGCGGGCGCCTCGCCGGGCGGCTCCCCTGGGGCGGCGGCGGGCGCTGCGGGCAGCAGGCGCAGGTTGGCGGCCGCGCCGAAGCGGCGCGCGATGGCCGGCGGCGCGCCGCCCGCGCCGGAGCGGCCCGTCCAGGTGGGCACGTTGATGGGCGCGGCCTGGCGCGACGCTTCCGGGTAGAGTCAGACATGCGCCTCGCGCCCCTCGCGCGACCAAAGGCAGCTGCGACCGCATGAGCGAGCAGGCACAAAGCAGCGCTGGACTGCTGCACGATGGCGCCAGGCGCGGCGGTGCCGCGCAACCCGTCGCGCACCTCGCACGCGGCGCGGCTGCGGCGCAGCGCGTCGGCGGCGCGGCGCGCCACGCGCGCGGCGGCCGCGTCGCGCTGCAGCGCCTCGGGGTCGTTGGCGGCCTCGATGCGCGTGTGGTCCAGCGCGCTGGCCACGCCCGCGCCCTCGAACAGCTCGCGCAGCACGCGCGCGTCCTCGCCGCCGCCGCCTGCGCGGGGCGCAGCAGCGCGATGTTACATGTCATGATGCACACGTCACAATACAGCCGCTACAGTATGCAGCAGGTACCAAGCGAACAAAGTCAACGCCAGCTCACTGCAGTGCTTGCAGTGCTGAGCAGGGCATCATGGCTCCAGCACTCTGCCAAGTGCGCGGCCTATTGACTTTTCAGGGCTGTTCCTAGCTCTTGTGGTACTACAAGGACGCAATGCCCTACCGCGTTTTGTTACACCACTAGAAAAAACAGGCACTCGCCGCTGACGGCATGCGCTCCTCGCACGCCTAGCGTCTCAACATCGCCCCCTCACCAGCGAAAGGGCACAGGGTGAGGGCTTGCGCACCAGACCCATTGCTGGCGGCGGCCAGCGCCGCGGCCACCGCTCGGCCGCCGCCGCGCGTTGGGGACGGCTGCAGAGCTGCTGCGGCCACTGCTGCATCAACGCCCTCCATGGAGCCTGCGGAGGGGCTGGACGGCGCAGACGCGCCGCCCTCGATCCGCTCGGCGGAGCCCTCCGCCTCTGCTCGCGCCGCGCGCCCAGCCTCGTCAGCGCTGCTGCGGCACGGAGCCGTCGCGTGCGCAGGGAGGCTGCGCCTCGAGTGCTGCCACACTATCTGGTTGTCCATGGCCTAGGGTATGTGCTACAGCGATGCAGCTGCAGTCGTGGATCACACATGGCCTGAGTGGCAAGCAACCTGGCGACTGAACTCAGGGCAGCGGCCCCTGGGCAGCCCCTGCATGGCGACTACGGCCGCGCCCACTGCAACCTCGCCTGGTGTGTTCCGCGAGGCCCAAGCGCATGCCGGCCGCCTACCCGCGACACAAGCAGAGCACAACAGCCTGCCAGTCTGCAAAACTCTAACCTAATTAGCAAGCGAGCCCTGGGCGCGCGCCCTGCATGGCGACCTCGGCCGCGCCGGCCGCGGCCTCGGCCGGCACGGCGAGCGTGTCGGGGTCGAGCGCGTCGCCGGCGTCCAGCGGCACCTCCACCGAGCCCGGCAGCGACGCGAAGATCGCCGCCGTCTCGCTGGCGCCCGCGTACTGCGCGCGCCGCCCCGCAGGCTAAGGTAAGACATGCCTTGCCGGCCGTGTGCGCACGCCGCTGACGCCTGCGTGTCCTTGCCAGGTCGCACGATGGAAGCATTGGCAGGATGCTGTGCGCAGCGGACCTGTCTGCCCTTGGCGCATCGGCCTGCTGCAATCTTGACGGAGGAACAAGGCACATATTTTGCAGGTATGTACTAGGGGGATACAGAGGCAAATATCGCACCTGGCTGCCCAGCGTGAACAGGTCGTGGATGTCACGCGCCTTGAAGAAGCGCTTCTGGCGCGGGTCCCGCAGCACCTGCCGCGGGAGCGAGCGCGGTCATGACACTCAAAGGAGCCGGGCATGCGCTGTCGCCTGTCAGACACTCCGTCAACCGCGAGCGCTGCGCTAAGCTCACGCGCTACAGCTGGCGCCCGGCCAGCAGAGCGCTGACACTGTGCAGGCAAAGTCACCTGCTTTACTCGTTGTCTGCACAAGACCGTGAGAGGGGCGGCCACGGGAGGGACGGCGCGGCGGGCGCGCCTTGTTCGTCAGGAACTGCTTGTAGATCTGGCGGTGGTACACCTTCTCCTCGATCGTGCCGGCGGTGATGAGGCGGTACACCGTGACCGGCCGCGTCTGCCCGATGCGCCACGCGCGCTCGCGCGCCTGGGTGTCCGTCGCCGGGTTCCAATCCGGGTCGAACAGCAGCACGCTGCCGCGCGCGCGCGCGCGCCCTGCATCAAGGGCGATGCACGACGCCATGCATCGCGCTGCCACTGTGAATACACATTTTGCACCATCAGCCAACCCTATCCGTGCGCAGCTGAGAAACGTACATGACGGCTGAAATAGCAATGCCTGGCAGTCAGATCCTCGTAAAAACGGCGACTGTGTCAAACAAATTTACTAGCTGATGACGCATTTCACAAAACACTGACCTACACATGTTATGCATGCCCACACAACAGCATTTCAGAGCAGCACTCATGCCTCCGCACCGGTCCGCGCCGGTGAGGTTGATGCCCAGGCCGCCAACCTTGGTGGTCAGCAGGAACACGAACACGGACTCATTGTTGTTGAAGTCATCGACGAGGCGCGCGCGCGCGCCGACCGCCGTGCTGCCGTCCATGCGATGGTACGGCAGGTCAGCCGCCTGCATTGTTGGTGACAGCAGCCTGTTAACACATCACAGCATACAGGTAGACTGGTAAGCAGGCCTGGCGGGCACAGAGCCGCTCTGAATGTTTCATGTCATGCAGAGAACAGGTGCGACCTGCGGCAGCCGGATGTACTCATGATGCTTGGCACATGTACATCGGCATGCTAGCAGAACATCATCACATAGAGTACGCGCCTGCATAGCGCTCTCTGCAATGTCCAGCATCTGCTGCGTCTGCGTGAACAGCAGCGCGCGATGGCCGGTCTGGTGCCAGTGCGCCAGCACCTGCGCACCAAGCGGATGCCTGAGAACAAGCGCAGCAGCGTGCCAGTGCTCTGACTGTCACCAAGCTTGGTGGCAACACACGGCTGCTCAAATGGAAGCTTAACTCAGCACGTGCATGCTGTCCTGTCGGATGGCTTTGCCGCACGCCACACCAGCAACGGTGCGCTAGCCGCAGGCACAGCAGCTCAGCCAGGAGGCCGGGCCGCGCACGCCTTCATGGCGACGGTGAGCTTGCCAGAGCGCACGGGGTTGCCGTAGTCCGGCGCGCCCTCCCACTTGGCGCGCTGCAGCAGGTCGGGGTGGTTGCATATCTTGCGCAGGATGTCGATGCCAGCGAGCGCATTGCGCCGGTCCTGCGCGGCTTGTCTGCAGGTTAGGGCCGTCTGGAAAAAAGTTATGGGAGGCCTGCTTTGGTTGGCGAGGAGGCCCTTGGCGGCAAAGTGCTGCCAGGGAAGTTGAGGCCTGCGCCTATACGGCATGCACCCTGTCGCTGAGCGGAATGGAGTTCAAAATCCCGTCAAGATTCTTTGATAGCCTACACGTCCTGCCGGCACCTGAGTGAAGCGCACAATATGCCATGCAATGTCAGTCCAGGCAAAGAGTAAACGGGTGGCCAAGCGTGCTCGGGCACGAGCGCACCGCAAGGATGTCAGCAACCTCGGAGGACGCCAGGTAGGAGCGGTACAGGTCGCGCTGGTCGGCCGTCAGCGTGCAGAAGAGCACCTGCGCGCGTGCATGCACCGTCGAGGGAAGCCATCACAGCGGGCAGTGCCGCATGCTCAGCAATGGTGACCCACACGCATGCTGGACGGCCATTGGCTACAGGCGGATGAGCCGCTCAGCGTCTTATGAAGCACATGACACAAACCTGATACAGCAGGTTGTTGCCTTGCTGCACCATGCTGACTGTGGCTTGAAATCGAGTTGAAGACTTGTCTTGTTGAGCTGTCTCATGCAACCAACTTCCTCTTCACAGGACATCCGACAACAAATTGGCAACCTGTTGCGAACAGGTGGAACAGGCACATGTGCAACTGCTCCAAGCACACATGCCTGCTCGGTCTTGGCGGGCAGCTGCTGCGCGACGTCCTCCTTGCGCCGGCGCAGCAGGTAGGGCGCGATCAGGTCGCGCAGCACCACCGCGCACTTGTACGCCGTGGAAACCTGTTGCGCAGCACCAGGCATCCTCAGAGGAGCCTACATTATGCAATTGCAAGGAAGTGATGCACACATCCAAGCCTATCCCTCCACTTTCAGCACATCAGCATGAACCTGACTACGCACACTGCAGCACAGGCGACAGCAAGGATGCAAGAAAAGCATGCTCCAGCCCCAGCCATTACTGCGCTTAGTAAAGTGAGTGAAGTCCACAAGGTCAGAACCTGCTCGGCCCTGGCACGCGCACGCTGCGTGCGCGCAAGCACCCACCTGCTGCGCGGATGCGTTGGCGTAGCCGCCGAACTGGATGGGCAGCGCGAACTGCGCGCGAAACACGGGCAGCGTGCCCAGCTTGCCGGGGAAGACAAAGTCGAACAGGCTCCACAGCTCGGCCAGGCGGTTCTGGATGGGCGAGCCGGACATGATCACGCGGTGCACCGTCGCCAGCTGCTTGGCCGCCAGCGTCACCTGCGCCCACGCCCGTCACGAACCACGCGCGGCTGCCGTGTCTGGATTAGGGTAGGGTATGACCACCCTACCCTAAACCTATCACGCAGGTCAAATATTCTGCTCCCGCTCCCCGCTGCGGCGCGCCTCCTAGCGCCACACGCTGGGGCGCCGCTCGGGGCGCAGGCAGGAGCTCGCGGGCAGACGGAGACGCACGGGGCCCTGCCTCCGCGTCGGGGTTGCGGATCTTGTGGCCCTCGTCCAGGATCGCGTAGCCCCAACTGACGCCGAGCAGCAGCTGGCGCTGCAGGCGCAGCTGGTCGTATGACGTCAGCAGGATGCCCGACTCGCTGCGCGCGATCATCTGCACGATTGCCCTGCGCGCAGGGCTGGCACGCGTGCGCGCCATGCCGCGGCACGGAGGCTGCTGTCGATGGGGCAGGGACATTGTGACAGTGCGTGCGCACTACAGCTCTGCAGGCAGCCCATGTTGTTCCTCTGCAAGAACCGGCACCATGCAGAGTGTGCCAGGGGAGAGCCATGCCACTACCTAGGGCGATCGGGGCAGCCGCACTGACCGGCGCCGCATTCGGCAGGCGCAGCAGATGTGAATGCAGTGGCTCGGCAATGAGCAGCAAAACACGTGGTACTGCAACGACCGCAGCAGGTGGCCAGTGCGCCAGCAGCCATGCAGCACCTCTTAAAATCGCCAAGGCATGAACACCTCACAGAGCTTTCGAGGCCTGCTGTGTGCTGTCATGCGTAGCTTGCCGCATGCGGAGCAGCTGGACCAGTGGCTTATGAGCGCGAGATAGGCGGTGCAGAGGCACAGGCCGTGAGGAGCGCTCGGCGAGGGCGGGGCGCACTCGCGCGGCGGCCGCGGCAGGTGCCCGGCGCGCTGGCTGTCGTGCAGCACGGCCACGCGGAACGGCGGGTACCAGCAGCGCAGCTCGCGCAGCCACTGCCGCAGCACCGTCGCCGGGCAGACCACCACCGACGGCCGGAACTTGCGCGAGTGGTGCAGGCCCGCCAGGAATGCTGCCACCTGCGCCGCGCCGGGGTGCGGCGGGTCAGGATGTGCTGCCGCAGGCCGCGACCTGCCGGCCGCATGCCGCGCAGGGGTGCGAGCCTGCCAGGGGAGCAGTCCCTGCAGCTGTGGTGGCGCCTGCGCATGCGCTGCACAGCTGCGGGGTGCCACATGGGGAGCAGCGGCCTTCCATGCCTGTAACGTCTCCTTGTCAGATGAAGGGTGTCTCATCCAATTCATTCAAGCAAAGGGTCAACTCCGTGTGCTGATGGGATTTGTGTGGTGAGTGAAAGCACAAGCACAATCAGACAAGCAATTCAAATCTGAAGCACGTCTGATGCGATGCGGCCCTAACCAGGCGCAGCGACGGGCGCGCGCCTGCACAGTCTTCCCGAGGCCCATCTCGTCGCCGACGATGCCGCCCGCGCGCTGCGTGTGCAGCTCCCACATCCACTTCACGCCTGCGCACCGCCGCCGCACAGCCCATGACCCACACGACTTGCACTGGCGCGCCTCTCAGGCCACGCTGACTCGTGTTTGGGTATCTCCCAAGCCAAGCTGACTCTCACTCGGGCGTCTCCCAGGGCTAGCCGGGTCGAATCTTGGCATCTGCCGGGCCAAGCTGGTGCACGGGTGGCGGGCGGTGCGCGCCCGTCTTCTGGTAGTCGAACAGGCGTTCGTAAATGTTGCCCGGAATGCGGTAGCCGCCGTCAAACACAACGTCCGGCAGGGCGCCGCCCTCGTCGCCAGGGCCCGGCCCTGGCTCGTCCTTGACCGCCGCGCCGTTGGCCGCCGCGTGCGCGTCGCCGCCGGGCGACGCCATGCCGCCCACGGCGTGCTCGGCGCCGGGCCGAACGCCCGGCGCGGCCGCGGCCGTGGCCGCTGAGGGGTGCCGGCGGCCCTGCATGCAGCAGGACTCAGACTTGGGTGTCATACAGGCCGCTCGCGCATCCCCTTATCAGCGTACTTCAAACTACTTTGAAATACTAAGCCAGCTTGTGTGCAACCACAGATGAAGCCCGGCACGGAGTCGCACAGCAGAACAGGCTTAGAAGCAGGCAGGGATGCAGGCACATGCTCTCATTGTCACACGCAGGTGACAACAACCTCCTGACGCGAGCGGCACAAACGCCGGCACGCGCTGTGAGCAGCTCAGGGTGGAGGCTGCAGAGCGTATGAGTGTATGAATGCAGCCTTTGCCAGTAAACATTGACTCTGACATCCCTTGTTGAGGCTGGTCAGCCGGGCCGCACCCTGAGCCAGCGCTCCAGGCGCGCCGCGTACACATCGTCGTCCACATCGTCAAACGTCCCCAGCGCGTCGTCGCCCTCAGACCTGGCAGGCGCAGGCTGCATGTGTGACAGCGCGTGCGCGCCTGGTCCCGCTGCCTGTCTGCCTTGCCTTGCTGCCTCACGTCTAGCACCCTAACTCGCATCTAGCACCCATAACCCTGCTACAACACTAAACATCACAGGCTGAATCAGTGCATCGTCCTTGACACGCTACAGAGGCAGCAGGCAACCACAAGCAGCGCTCACGCAGGCCAGCCCGCGCAGGCGCGCCTGTCGCCGGCGCTCTCCTCGCCGCTGGACGCGCGGGCCGGTGCGCCGGCCGCGTCCGCGCTTGCTTCCTTGCTGCTGGGCTCGTAGTCGCTGAGGCTGCCGGCGGAGCCTGCCGACGCGCCCTCCTCGTCGCCTGGGGCCGTCCGCCGCCGGCGCTGCCGCGGGCCCGCCTCCCTGGTCGCCCCCGGGGCTCGCGTCACGCGGGGAGCGCGCAGGCGCGGGGCCTCGCCTGCGCCACGCGGCCGGCGCGCTGCCAGCAGGCGTTGCTGCGCAGAAGCATGCAAACGCGGACAACACCGCACCGCTTCGGCACACATGCTTACGATCGTTAGCTGCAAGTCACCAGGAGGCTGCCCCCACCATCATTGTACAGGCGGACTGACCACCGCTGTGGAAGCAGCGCCGCGGCCTGCCTATCAAGGCGGCGCCTGAAATCAGCAAGCATACAAAGGGGGGGGCTGCAGCGCACAGCGCGGTCGCAGTGGCGCTCAGCCGCGGGCCCTTGCGCCGCTCGCGCGGCAGCGCGGCGCGCCGCCGCTTCCGTGGCGGCGGCTTGTCGCGCCCAGACGCGGCCTGCGCAGCGCGCCGGGAGCGCGTCACGCTGGCGGCGCCTTGCAGCCCTGCTGCTCACGCGAATGGGAGCCAGGCGGCCACTTGACTCACAGCAAAGCAGCTCCTACGCGCACTCTGCAGCTCGGGCGCCATGCCAGGGTGCGAGCACTGACGCGGGTGGGCGCGCGTCTGGCCTGACAGCGGCGGGAGGGGGCAGAGCGCGTCTGGCCTGCCAGCGGTGGAACCCTACCTGGCGCCAGAAACCCTCGTCCAGGCGCGGCGCGGCGCGCTCGCGCGACGGCAGCGCGTCCGCCGGCAGCAGCCGCGTGCGCGCGCGCGTGGCCTTGATCGCCGCCAGCTGCCCGGCGATGTTCTGGAACGCGGGCTCCACATCGCGGCCTGCTGCGGCGCGGCCGCGCTGGGGCCGCCAGCTCGGGGCGTGGTGCGCCCCGCGGACGCCAAACAATGCTGCCGAGGAAGGCTGGCCGGCAGCTACACGCTCACTTCATGCAGGACCACTGCAGGTGAGCGCCGCGGCCAGTTGCGCAAGCGCAGGGACCGCCGCAGCTGGTGTACCATACGCACGCGCACGAGAGCCCAGACACACCGCAGGCGCTGCGCGCGAGCGCGACGGCGCCCACCTGACGTGGAGGCCGCGCCGGCACCGCCGTCGGCAGGGTCGCTCTGGATGCGCCGCTCGTAGCCGTCCAGGCGGTCGAAGGGCGTCAGGACGCCCTGCCAGCACACCACGGCGCTTTGCGCGCGCTGCACGTCTGCGCCGTCTCACGCATTCTCTACAACCCACGGCCGCTGGCCAGCACAGCGCTCTCTCAGCGCCGCAAGTTGCCTCGCATGCCAAAGAGATTGCAGCAGCGCCATCTGCAACGTCCAGCCTCTCAAGAGATGATGCCAGCAAACAGGCCACATGCCCCAAGTGTCAAGGCGGCTGCGCTCGCTGCTACTGAGCTGCCCGGTCTGCCGGCGAAAGCTCCACATCTAAACCTGCTCGTGCAGGTAGCAAGGACAGGCCCCGGGCGCAGACTCCTTACAATCGCTTCTGAAAACACAAAAGGCAGCCTGCTAGCTGGCCGGGAAGGGTAAGCAAGATGGGGTTGAAGATGACGGGGGACGGGGGGCGGGGCCCATGGGCGCAGGCGCGCCAGGCGGATGAGGCGGTCGCGCTCGGTCTCCACCAGGCCGCCGCGCGCCGCCGCGTCCAGCTCCGCGTCCAGGCCGCCGTCCTCCAGCAGCTGCGCGCGCGCGGGTGCGGGCGCGGGCGCGGGCGCGGGCGCGGGCGCCGCCGGCCCGCCTGCCTCCATCCCCGCCGCGCCCACGCCCTCGGCTGCGCCCGCGCCCGCGCCGACCGGCGCACCCGGCCCGCCCGCCGCCGGCCTGCCTCGGGCGCCGCCCGCGCCCGGCGCGGCGCCGGCGCCGGCGCCGCGCCCGGCGGCGGCGCGCGCGGAGCGCGCAGCGGCGGCGCCCGCGGGCGCGCCGCGGCCCTCCGTGCCGGGCAGGGCCCCGCCCGCCGCGCCGGCGGCGGCAACGACCGCCGCCGACGCCGCGCGCTGCGCCTCCAGGCGGTCCTGCAGGCGGCGCTGCTGCGCCTCCAGGTCCGCCAGGCGCGTGCTCAGCACCGCGCGCTGCAGGCGCCGCGCGTCGGCGCCCCGCTCGCCCGCGGCCGAGGCCTCCCCGCCTGCCGGCGCGGGCGCCGCGCCCCGCGCCTCCACAACGGGCTGTGCTGCGGCGAGGCGCGCGGGCTCTGGGCCGGGGTTGGGGCGGCCGTCCAGGTCACACGGTTCCAAAGTAGCCTCCGCGCCCGCGTTCGCCGCGGCGGCAGCGGTCTCGTCTTCGGCGTCCAGCGAGTCCAGAGCGGCGAGCACGGCGCCCAGCTCGCGCTCCACGGTGCGCAGGCGCCGCTCCACGCGCGCCACCTTGCCGCCGTCTGCCGCGCGGGGCGGCCCCGCGCTCGGCGGCAGCACAGCGCATGTGGCCACGTCTCCTTGAGAGAGCCCCCTCTTGAGGGATCTGCCTCATAGTTCAAGGACTACAGCCTCGCTGATATGCCACACGCAGGCAGTCGCTGCTGCTGGAGGCGCGCCGGCGACTCACCTGCATCGTCCTGGCCTGCGTCCGCTGCGTCGGGCGCGCCGTCGGCCTCCTGCACCTGCGCACGTTTGCACACGCCAGCGGTGCTCCACAGAGGCTTGGAACTCTTGAGATGGAGCCCCTTGCAGCCAGCGCGCTGTACCTGCACCCAGAGCTTCTTCTCGACCGCGGACGCGTCCACAGCGGCCACGCCCAGGGACTCCAGCAGGTCCCCGGCCTCCGCGCCGGCGCTCATGACTGGCCGGCGAGCTAGCTCGCCCACGCCGCGCCAAGTATTTCAGGCTGCGCACACATATGATAAGTAGTCCCTTCAAAGCTCGCTCGCTTGAGCCCGGCCCCTTTCAGGATGCAAAGGGTGACCTGCCCAGCCTGCTGTGTGCCTTGTCCCAGCTAAGGGGCACTGCTCCTCGTCGACGGTCTCATGTCAAAGGAGGAGAGTACCCTACCGGAATGGCTCTCGGAGATTGCAGGACAGTACGGTGTAGCTGACGCACTCCATGCACATGGTGGGCATGTGCATCGCTAGGCCGACCTGGTCTGAATAGACACCGCCTGCCGGCGCTCAGCACTGGCGTCCGCGGCTCCCAGCGGTCTGCTCCTCAGCGGGTGTGCGCTTGCTGGACCCACACGCCTGCTTGCAATATCGTAAAAACCAGCAATGCGTCCTGCAGAGGCACGAGGAGGCGCATGCAATCTGTAGTCCATCATCTCCTTCTGCATGCGGGGAGCCTTCACATGTTCTTAGGGCTCATTGGGTTTTGCGCACGCCTGTATTCGCCTCCAGGCTGGAGGCTCCAGCAGACAAGGCAAGAGCACAATTTCCATACAGGCCCGGTGGCAAAGCTGGCCAGCTCAAGCTGGCGGTACATGCCCTGGTCAGGTCATGGGTGACACTTACTATACACACAGACACCGCTAGACCGCAGCAAAGCATGCAACGCAGAGCCCAACATTCCGTTCCACACAGAGCACTTCACTTGCACACTGTTTCAGGTTTGCAGGGGCTGTTCAAGGATGGCAGCTTTCGGCGGCGTGAGGCCCGCGCCCATCGCGCCACCCCAGGCTTCCTAAGCATGCATGCAGGGTCCCTAGACAGACAGGCCTGAGGAGCGCACACTTTGGCAAGCGGACAAAAACCCATCAGGGCAGACAGCTACAAACAGACAAACAACACTCGCACTCCCGGCCCGCCGGCAGGCCCCCAGAGCGGCCACCCGCTGACCGCGCAGGCTGCCGCGCCGCCCGCCCGTGATGCCCACACACTCTGCGCCGGCATGCAGCGCAGGTGAGCGCATGCGCAGCAGCGCCTGTTCACCGGCAGGCACGCCGTGCACTGGAGGAACCTACACGCGCGCCCGTGCCGGCAGGCTCTGCCTGGCACGAGAGCATGAGGCAGCACCCTGGCATGCGCTGGTCGATGAACGAAGCTTGCAATCCCCTCACCCAGGGCTTGCATGATTGGCACACACCTTTCAGGCATGCCGGAAACAGGAAGCGAGCGCCGGACGCGCCCGGGGCGTGCAGACAGGCGTGTGAGCTTAGGGTAGGGTAGGGTACACCAGACAGGCGTGTGCGGCGCGTGCGGCGCGCCTCACACGAAGAACATGGTGTACGGGCTGTTGCCGGCCGTCAGGTTGGGGTGCACGCTTGCAAACTCCACCTGCGCGCGCCGCGCACAGGCCGCGCTCGCGCGCGCGGACACGACGCCGTGCGCATGTTGCGGCACTAGTCAGAACAAGAGGTCAGCCATGAGGCGGGTCGCATGCTCCGCCTCCGCGCGTCCCGCCCGTGTCACGCTCACGCCCGGGGCACGCTACTATGGGCCCTGGTCCATCCCTGTATTTGCCGGGCAGGAGACTGGTTGCACAGGAGATGGCGGGAGCGCCGCCGCCTGCCACGGCAGACCAGTGGCAGCCGCACGGCGGCCCCCGCGAGCTGGGGGCATGCGCCGCAGCTCGGCGGCGCGCGGAGGACCTAGATTCCATGACGTGAGACACAAGCCTGTTCCACCCTCGAGTAGAGTACTAGCAATGATATTCCTGACACGCCCGCCGGGCGCGCCTGCACAGCGGTCCGGCCGCCGGTGGCGCGCGAGGACTCCGAGCCAGAGCTGTCCGCCTGCGACAGCTGCGCGCGCCCGCGGAACGCGGCCAGGTGCGCGTAGTATGCGGGCGGCACCACGCTGACCGAGCGCGTGCAGCGGCAGTACAGGTAGCACAGGTTGTACCTGCGCGCGCATTTTTTTCTTGTAATAATCATTACCATTCTGAACAGAATTTTTACCATGACAGGGATTGCCACGCCCATACCCATTGATCAAGCGCGCGCGCGCGCGTCTGCGCGCGCGCGGGGCGGGGCAGGCAGGGCCAGCGCGCCGGCGGCGGCCCGCGGCAGCTTACGCTGACAGCCGCGAGCGCTGTCAGGAAGACAACAGCCCGCGTCCGGGTGCATGCCGTGCGCATGTGCAAGAGAGGCGGCTCCCGCACTCTTCGCCTTTCACGCCTCACTGTCTACGAGCGCAGGCGGCAGCGCGGGCTGCCGCGGCCGTTGCGCAGGCCGCGCGCGCGCTCTCGTCAAGTGCAGCACAGGACAGGGTCAGGGCGGGCGCGCGCGTGAACTTCTGCAGGTCGTCCGCGCTAAAGCGCGAACCCTGCAACTGCTGGTCGAGCAGCACATGGTAGTGCGTCGGGCGCGAGGTGCCCTGGATGCCCGCGTGGCTGTTGAGGAAGAAGCTGAACTCGGTGGGGTGCACGATTGCGCGGTCCACCACCGTGCCTGCGCGGCGGCGCCCCAAACCCTAAGCCTGAACCCAAAACCAATGGAGTGCACAATCGCGCGGTCCGCCATGGTGCCCGCGCACGGCGCCGGGGCTGGCGGCGCCGGCCACGGGCGCTGCGCTCGGGAGCAGGGAGCACGCATGCTGTTCGGCTGTCCGCCCTAGCATGCGCAGGCACCATTAACCGAAGACTGAGGTTGCTGGCGGGTGCTCCCGCCCCACAGGTCAGGAGGCGCGCCCGAGTGAAAAGTGAGCCTGAGTGCCTGTTAGAACAGCGCTTTGCGACACGCGGGAGCAGAGCCGCCTGCAGCAGAGCCGCCTGCAGCACGCCGAATCAGTGCAGCCGATGCAGGCTGTCCCGGTTGCCTGCCGTTCATAGGCATGTCAACGCTTGCAGGCCTGAACACCAGCGCGGGGCCCACCCGGCTGCACGTTGCCCGAGCGGTCCGTCGCGCGGCTGTCCGTCGCGAAGAGGCGCGTGTGGTGGCGCTTCTGCACGACGACTGCGGCAGCGGGCACGGCCGTCAGTCGACCTGGCGCCCTCTGAGCTCGGGACAGCCTTGAACACCTCGGGCTTGCAAACATGCGCTGCGCTGCAACACTGGCAGGACGACACCCGCCGCGGAGCGCCCCGGACCCCGCATACTGGCCTGCCCAACTGGCGGCGCGCGGCCCACAGCGCAGAGCAGGAGCAGGCCCCGGAAGCCCAGGGCGCGCAGGCGCGTGCGGGGCCGCACCAAAGGTGATGGGCGGCGCGTAGACCTCGCCCGCCGAGTCGCCCAGCTCCTTGCACGCGGCCGCGACCTGCGGGATCTCCACCAGCTGCACCTCCTTGAACTGCGCGCGCGGGGCGGCCCCGCTCGGGTCGGCACCGGCGGCTGCCGGCGCGGCAGGGGCAGCCATGGACAGCGCAGGGCGTTCGCACGGGAGCTCACCCCTGTGCCTGCCTGTCGCGCACTTGCTGCCGGTGCGGCAGGCGCAGCCGCGAACAGAAGCGGCCTTTGCACTCCTGCACAGTAGAGCGAGCTCAAGCAAATGCAACCCTCCCCCCAGCACATCCTCCTCATACACCGCAGCTTGCGCAACCGCGCCGGTGCGGGCGGCGGCGCGCGCGCCTGGCCCTCGGACACGCCGTCGCGGTAGAAGACCAGGCGCTCGGGCTTCTTGTTGCCGCTGGCGCGGTAGAACGCCAGCAGCAGCTTCTTGACCGTGTCCTTGAGGCCCTGCGCGCGGCGCAGCCCCCCGGCTCAGGCTCGGCTCCCTGGCCGGGCGCGACTCGCCGGCAGGCGCGGCGCGCTCCCGAGGACGGGCGTGCGTGCCCCCTGCCGGCCATATGCGCATGGCGCGACGGCGCTGCAGCTCTCGGTCAGCGCTGCTCTGTGCGCGAATACCAGAGTTGGGGTCAAGGGTTGTTGCGTGCGCGAGCACATCCTGAAGGCTGAGGGTAGGGTTGAGGGTAGGGTTGCGTGCGCGGGCAGCGGGCCACGCGCGCGCCTGCAGGATCTCCACGCGGTGGCCCTGCAGCAGCACCTCGGCCGCATAGCGCGCGCAGTACGCGTCCAGCGAGCCGACCACCGCCGCGATGCTGGGCTCGGTCTCGCTGAAGCCCATGGGGTGCGTGACGTCCGCGCCTGGCGCGCCGCCGGACGCGCCCGCGGTCACGCGCGGACCGCAACGCACGCGCGCACGCCCAGCGACCCAGACTTCACATCTCAAACATAGCACTGTTGTGCTAGCGCTCGCGTCGGTACCGTGCTGCTCTGTCTAATCATGGCCGCGGTCTAATAATGGTCTAATAATGGCCGCGGAGCTGGGAGCGGGTGCAGCTGGTCATGCAATTCAACATGGTGAGCCACACGGTCCTTGAGAAACAGCCGCGCCTCACTCCAGGCTCCCATGCTTGCGCCACACAAACGTGTGACGCTTGCTTGCCGGCCAGGGACAGCATCGAAACCCACATGCTCATGTACGCGCGCACACGCTGCCCCCTGTTTTGATGTGGGGTACGAGCAGGCGAGTGCAGCCAGGCGCGGCCCCCGAGCCTCGCCGGGGGCGCCCGCACCGAAAACCATGAAGGGCTTCCTCATGAAGGGCGGCCACTGCGGCATGTCTGCGATCACGCAGCCCTTGCCGCCCAGCTTGGCGTTCACCTGGCGCCCCCCAGCGCAAACAGCTCAACCCCGCATCACAGCACGCCGCAGAGCCGCTCTCACCGCCGCAGCCGCCGCCGCGCATGCGTCCGCAGGGAGCTGGGAGCAGCGCCCTCAGCCAGGGCCGCTGGCGCAGCAGGCGGCGGGGCGGGCCGCTGGGCACCTTCAGGGCGACGTTGGCGCAGTACTGCGGGCGCCCGCGCGGCGCCTGGCCCGTGCCGATGCCGGCCTTGCTCGCCACGAAGCACTGCGTGGGCACGCCCAGGAACGAGTCGCCCGCGCGCTTGATCTCGGCGTACAGGTCCACGACTGCGCGGGCGCGCGCGGGGCTCAGTAGGCCAGCGCAGGGGTCAGGTGTCGCAGTGCGCAGCGTTAGCGCGCCGCGCTCGCCAGGCCTCGCTTGATGAGGTGAGCACGCCGTGCGCCCAGCCATGCGGTGCATCGCTTGGGAGCAGCCGCGCCTGGTCGGCGGCCGCAGCAGACGCTGCTGAGCTGTTCAATGCTGGGCTGCTGCCGCTGCGCTGAACAGCCCAGCAGCTACTCCTGCCACCGCCAACCAGGCGGGGCCGCCCTCACGAGGCGCAGGTGGAGGCGCGCGGCGCGGGCGCGTGCGCAGACCAGCTCACCGGCCAGCTGCGCGAGACGCGGGAGGAGGCACACGGCGCGGGCGCGGGCGCCGGCCAGCTTCACCCGCTAGCAGGGCAAGGCCGGGAGGAGGCGAGCGCAGAAGGGGAGCACGCCGATCAGCTCGACAGCCAGCTAGCTGAGGCGCCAGAGGAGATCCTCCCGCAACTCAGCCAGCTGGCTGTCGAGCTGATTGGCGAGCTCGCCCGTCGCGCGCGCCTCCTCGCAGGCCTCGCCCTGCTGGCGGGTGAAGCTGGCCGGCGCGCGCGCCCGCGCCGCGCGCCTCCTCCCGCGTCTCGGTGATGCACAGGGCGGCTGGGCGCGCGGCGGGCCGCCGCGGCCGCGCACGTGCGGCGCGGTGCGGGCCGGCGCGCGCGCGCGCGCACCGACTTCAGGCAGGCAGATGAAGATGATCTGCGGCCGCAGGCCAAACGTCTCCTCGCCCTTCTGCATTGCCTCGTCCAGCGTCTCGCCCGGGAACCTGGCGCGCGGCGGGGGCGAGCTATAACCCTATCCTTGACCCTAACCATACCTTATCCCCTGCATCACTCTGAGAAAACAGAATAGGATAGGTCGCCATGAGCGTATGATTTTTTTTGCACCATTCCAATGCCCACGTCAGCGCGCAGCAGCCCCTACTCTGCCCCAGCCCCCGTCAGGCCCGCCCGGCCTACACGAGGATGCGCCGTCCCGGCCGCTCCACGGTCACCGCCCCGACCGAGGCCAGGCTGCAGGCATGGCGGGCGCGGGCGAGGCAGGCGCCGCGCGCGCCAGCCTTGCGACTCGGCGCGGCGCGGCAGTCCGTGGCAGGCGCGGGCGGGCGCGCACCGGTTGGGCGTGTGCCAGATGCACGGGGGCATGGCGCGGCTCTCGGGCAGGCGCAGGCCGGTCGCCGCCAGCGCGCGGAGCTGGTCGACGAAGAAGGCCTGCGGACGGGCGGGCGCGCTCACCGACAGCTTGCATGGCAGCGGGCCTCAGGGCACGCCCTTGCCTGGCAGCCAACCATGGCCCGCGCGCTCCGGCGCTGCCAGGGGTGTCGAGTCCATGCGTGTGCAATGCTGCCTGGCGCCCAGCTTGCCCACCCAACGCAGGCCCTATGGTTGGAGGGCACGCCTCGTGCCGTGCACGGGTGTGCCTGGCATAGCCGCAGGGCAGGGCGACAGCGCGGCGAGCGCCTGCAGGGCAGGGAGCGCGGCGCGGCGCCCACCTCCAGGGACCCCGCGTCGCCGGTGCTGACGAAGCGCGCGTCCGCGAACGACGCCAGCGCGAACGACTGCAGCGTCGCCGGGCTGTGGAACTGCAGGCGCTCCAGGTTCCAGGCGCCCACCTGCGCCGCCCCGCCTCAGCCTCACTCCCATGTGTGTGTAGCTTGTCAGGGTGGGAAAGCCCATCCCTTGGCAGCGCTCCACACGTCGCAGCCTTCCAGTCACGCACGACGCCTCTCCAGCTGCCATGCCAGAGCCCGTGCTTTCAGCGCCGCCCTCCGCGTGCAGCGCTGCCCTCCGCGTGCACCTCGCTGCCACAGAAGCAGGCGGCAGCGGTCGGATGCATCCCCGACGCGCAGGCATCCAGGGTGTGATGCGGCGCGCCTGCGTCCCCGCGTCTGCGGGCCGCAGCTTGCGGTTGCCGTAGGACAGCTCGGGCGGCGGCAGCACGCGCCCCTCCACCTGCGCCGCAGCGTGCGCTTTGCGGTCACGACGCTCTGCCAAGTCCACACGGGAGCCATGCTCTTGGCAGGCAAGCAGAAGGCTGAGACGAGGGCGCGTGTGTCTTACGTTGCACATGCAGCGCGTGCAGGGAGTGACGGAGACGTTTGGCAATGCGGTGCATCAGGGGGCGTGTGCACCGTGAGCATGCTCGGCTCGATCCTGATGTCAAAGGACTTGACGGTCTCGTCATTGGGCAGCTGCGCGATCTCGTTGATGCACCGGTTGATGTATGCCTTGCGCTCGGCCGGCGGCTGCGCCGCCGACTTGATCATCGCAGCCGTCTGCGCGCGCGGGCGTCAGCGTCAGCATTCACGCGGTTGCTTTCCAACGCTCCTCGCCGCCACACGCGGCGACCTCGCACACATGCAGCAAGGCGGGCACGACACTGCGTCACTCTGTTCATAGACAAGCAAGTCACAGACGGCAAGGCCAGAGATGGGGCAGCTGGTCTGCTAAGGGCGCGCGCGGCGCGCCTGGCGCGGGTCGAGCTTCAGGCGGCGCTGCCCCGGGAGAATCCTGCAGAGCTCGGGCGGCAGGTAGTTGGGCTTGGCCGGCGAGCCCATGTCCAGGCACGGCACGTTGGGGTACTGCAGCCTGCGCGCCGCCGCGGCCGGGGCGTGAAGCGCGCGGCGGCTCAGCGCGCGCGACGTGTCCACGGCAGGCAGAGCTGGTGACATGGTTTACGTGACGACGCGCATTCGACAGCTCGGTAGCTTTTACACCCTCATGGGTTGACATCGCAAGGAGCGCTTGCTTTCCTCTTCATCATGTCACTGAGGGTCCTGAAGCGCAGCCAGTGCAGCGGCGCAGTCGCAAGCCTGTGGGTGGGGCAGGGCAGGGCCAGGCGCCGCGCACTTGATCTTGTGGTGCACTTCAAAGTACTCGGCGACGCTCATGTCGCGGTTCTCTTGCCTGCGCCGCGCCGCGAAATGCAAGCCTCAGAGCTGGAAGTGGCGCGCACCCGCAGCACGTGCCAGCGCAGTGCCACATGCACCACGGAGACAGCGCGCTGGCAGCGTGCGGCATGGCCGTGCGCCGGTGAGGCCGCCCAGGCGGCGCAGCGGCCGGGCCGCGCACTCGTTGTGGAACATCATCTGGGCGGCGCCGCGGTCGGTCAGCCGCTTGACGCGCGCGCGGCGCCGCGCATGCTGCGCCTCCACCTGCGCTTGGCAGGCGGTGAGCGCCCCGGACATGTGCGCGGTAAGCCCCCCTGGCCACGTGACACAATGGGCATGCTGGACATCTGCAGGCGGTGAGCGCCCCGGACAAGCGCACGGTGCGCACCCTGGCCACTCGACACAACATGCATCCTGGACATGTGCATGCGCAGCCTGGACCATTGTGCATACGAGCATCCTAAGCAATTGCATTGTAAGCATTTTGATTACATGCAGGCCCTGTGAGCAGCCTGGACATGTGCGCACAATGATAGCCTGCACACTTGCACCATGAGCATGCTGGTCGCATGCATGATACGCATCGTAAACATGTGCACCACTGCCAGACCCCAACAGCCTGCCGCCAGGCCTGCACAGTGTCAGGGACGCCACACGATGACAGCCTCGTGACCGTAAACGGCATTGCCTCAGTGCTGCTTTGTGCGCAAGACCCGCCCCATTCTACTAGTGGGAGGGGAGGGGAGGCACCTTGATGCCCGAAACGGCCCTCGAGGCCTTCCTCAGCTGCCCGGGGTTCATGGGCCGGGCGAGGTCGGCCACGCTGCGCAGGCCGGCGCTGGCGGCGATGTAGTCCAGCATCGGCTGCCGCACACGCCGCGCAGCGTGAGTGACAGCAGCCCATGGTGTGGGACTGTGCACTACGTTCAAGTCATGTCCACGCAGACTGCAGGAACACGGGTGCTCAGCTGACGCACAGCAGCCAGCTGCGCATGATCAAACGCAGTCACCGGGCCCTCAGACGCCTGCATCACATCAGACTGGCCAGCATAGACCAGCTGATCGCGCCATGTGCACAGCCGCACATGCGCGCTGCCGGCACTGCTGACCATCCGCCTCAGCACCACGCGCACGCCTGTACAGATGCAGCCACGGCGGGCGCCTCAAGCACGGGCATGCCTGCGGCTGCAGGAAGGCCGTGGCTGCCAGGTCCACGTTCAGCGTCAGCCCGGTCTCGCACGGCCGCAGGGACTGCTGGTAGCCCAGCCACACCTGAGAGCGCGCGCAGCAGCTGAGCCAGCGCCTGTCCTTTGCGCATGTGGTGTAGCTCCGGTGCAGAGTGGGTCTGGTTCAGAGGCATCTGCTTATGAGGCGCAGGGAAAAGTTCAGTTGTGTTCACGTGGTTAAGGTGTCACACAGACGGCATGCTGGTACTGCTCTGCTTTTTTAAGCCAGATGTTGAAGACAACACAGCAACACGTCTGTTGAAACCCACAGAACAGAACTGTGTGCAGAAGGCGGCTGCCAGGGCGGGGAGCTCGAGTGGGAGCCGGACCTCGGCGCCGCCGCCGAGCGGCCTGACTTTCGTGGGGTCGTCCCAGAAGAACGCGCGCGCGAAGGCCTGGCAGTTGGCCTTCAGGGCGGTGCCGTGCTTGAGCGCCACGTCCAGCGCCTGGATGGCGTCCTGGGGCACGTCCCCGCCTCCCTGGCCCCTGGCGCGTCCCCAGTGCCCAACGCGTAACATCGTGACATTATCCTGGAAGAACTTCTGTTCTTTCAGATGCGCTGCGTGCGTGGGCACAGCTAGCGGCTGCTGGCACTTGGCGGCGTGCGACAGAGCTGTGTGACACCAAAGATGCAAGCTCTGAGACGCCCGAGCCACTGCTCGCTTCCAGTCACATCACATCGGAGGCGCACCTCCATCGCTAGAAAACCAGGGACACTTGAATTACGGGGGGCTTGCCTCCACATGAAGCAGACTGTCACACCTCATGCTGGCGGCCTTGAAGCACACCGCAAATAACGATAACTGCCAGACACACTAGACGCTTCTCACCAATATACCAGAGGCAGGCACAGGCTGCCCCCCTGTTTGGCGCGCTACCGCCAGCGAGGCCTTCAGTCTGCATCTGCCTACAAATTTCATTGGCATGTGGCGCGCCTGATGAACTCTGCGAGCGCCGCGATGTCGACCCGCGCGGCGAATTTGATGGCGACCGCAAAGTGCCGCTCCTTCGAGTCCTCCTCGGTGACGGCCACCTGCGCGCGCGGTCACACCCTGCACCGTCAGCTATCAAAGCTCAGTCAAGGCAAGCGGCACTGCCGCTCGCGAGGAAATTTTGCACTGTATTTGGTAGGGCTATTACACGAGTAGGGAACTAGTGGTGCTACACAAAACTCACGATCTCAACGTTGCAGACCTTCCAATGTGCTCCCAAGCGAGGCGGGTGTCCATCAGTGCTCGGTGGTGTGCATGCGCATGCACTCCCTGCGGCGCAGACAGGCCTGGACCCGGCCGACGCCCCCTGCCCTGCGGCAGGCGGTACGAGGTAGGGTGCCCTAACCCTATACCCTGCGCACCGTGTAGCGCGTCTCGTGCTGCGGCAGGAAGGCCTCGGGCGAGTACATGTTCTTGCGGCCGTCAAACGCCCAGTGCGGCGGCCACCCCTGCTGGTCCGCCAGCGCCTGCATGACCAGCCTGCGCGCGCGGCCGCGCTAACCCTAAACCTATATATGCTGGTCTGCCAGCGCCTGCATGACTTGCCTGCGCGCGGCGCCGCGCGCTCGCGGGCGGGTGCTGGTCCGACCGGCGAGGCTTGGCCCAAAAAGGAGGCTCGGCGTGGCCCCAGGGCAACAGGCAAACACGCCTGTCATGTCGCTTCAGAAGGCACTGGTGCTTGGGTTCTGTTCCAAAACATTCACGCGTACATTGCACCCATATGAACATGACCAAGGATTACGAACACATGCATGCAGAGAGGGAGGCGGATGGAGTAGGACTTCAAATCAACAGGAGCTGGGGGGTGTGGTCCAAAGACAACTTCGCCGCTGTTGGGTGCTGTCCGATGGCACCATGCCCCAACAGTGCGCAGCATGTCTCACACCATGGTGCACCCATGGCCAGCTGCCTTCATAGGCCCAGGGCGCGGCTCTCAGGCCACTCAAAATCAACTCTCAGCAGCCACACAGGACAGAGCCTTTGGAAGACGCCCGCAGAAATGCACACTGGCGGTGTGCCGCAGCGGCGCGCCTGCACACGCCGGAGGCGAGCGGCCGCGGCGGCGCGCGGTCGCGCGCGGTCGGCTGCTCCTCGGCGGGCGCGCCTTCGCGGCCGCCGCGCTTCTGACCGGTGATGTCGACGTCGTAGTGCATCACCTGCGCGCCGCACGGCGCGACGGCGCGCTCACATAATCGCTGAGCGAGCTGCGCGTCAAGCCACCTTGTCTGCGGCAGCGCATGCTTCCACGCCGGCTGCGCCTCAGCGGGTCCGCGGGCGTCCGCCCTCATACTGTCACTGTGGATCTCACGCCGGGCAAGAGGCCAGTCTGCGCACCTACTGGCGGCTCAAAAAAGGCTACAGGGGTGTATGAACCCCTGTAGACGCACACCATGCACTGCACGTCTGCACAACGCGCCCGACCTCACCGGCCCGCCAGCTCCCGCGCCAGCCCCTTTTGCGAGACTGCGACTTGCAGGCGTAGCGCACGCACATCCCTCGTCCCAGCGCCCAGGCAGCAGGGCACCGGCCTGCGGGCCGCGCCTGGCCCAGGTTGCAGACGACCCGGAAGTGGTTGGCCAGCAGCTTGAGCGAGCGGCCCGCGGTGCCGAAGCCTGGCCGCAGCGGGCGCTGCATGCGGCCCAGCGCCTGCGCGCGCGCGCGCCGGGCAGCTCACGCCTCTCTCCTGACCATACGATAGACAGCTGGCTCCCCGGTCCGTACAAGACATGGCACTCTCTGGACTCCGCTCGGCTTGCGACGCGCGGCAGCCTGTGACTCACTACTCGGTAGCACAGGCCAGCCTGCGGCGGAGCTTGCACTGCGCAACCCCCCGCACTGGCTGCCGCCCCGAGCGGAATGTCATGGATGAGCGCGACGCCACGGGCGAGCGCAATGCCATGGGCGAGCGGAGTGGGAGCGGGCGGGCAAGCGGAATTGGGAGCGGGCGGGCGGCCGGGCGGCCACCTGCAGCTGCTCGGGCACGGCGGCCACGGCGGCCGACACCGCGCGCTCCGTCTCCTCCGCGCTCAGCACCTGCGCGACGCGCCCGGGCCGCGCGACCGTGCCCTGCGGCGCCTCGCGCTCCGGCGCATAGCGCGCCGGCGCGCGGCCGCCGCCGCCAAAGCCGCCTGCGCGCGCGCCGCGCGCAGGTGGGCCCTGCTCTGGCAGTGGCCGAGCGGCGTGCCTCGCCGGCCACGCGGGTGGCATGCTTTGCGTCCCGTGGCGCCCGCAGGACTGCCAGCAGCCCTTGACTTGCCAAACGACTTGCGTCTACTCTACAGCGGGAAAGCATGCGAGGACGGGAAAGCATGCGAGGAGCGCAGGGCCGAGCCGCCTGCGTGCACACCGCGGACGACGGCGGGATGCATGCATGCATACGGCAGCGCCTGCCCGTGCAGCCGGCTCAGCAGCTCGCGCACGGGTCGGGCAAGCAGTCACGTGGGGAGAGAGGGGTCCCGTGCAGCTCACCGCGACCGCCGCCGCGGCCGCCGCCGCCAAAGTCGCGGCCGCCACGGCCGCCGCCGCGGCCACCGAAATCGCCGCCGCGGCCGCCAAAGTCGCGGCCGCCGCCGCCAAAGTCGCGGCCGCCGCCGCGCGGGGGCCCTCTGCCGCGCCCTGCAGCACGCCCGCCACACCCGCCCTTACAGCCTGCCAGTGCGGGCCAGGACAGACAAGACAGCGTTGCCTTTTTTACTGCATATACGTGCTGGCATCAAGGTATGCATATGCAGAGCTGTCACTGCAACCTGCTGTGTCTGTCCTCGCCAGCAACTTCAAGAGCCGAAGTATGACGTTGGTCGATGCAAAGTCAGCGCCCGCGACGCAAAGCTGGAGGCTTTTTGATCTGAGCTGCCGTCAGCGCGGCAAGGGGCACACCACGCCCGCGGTCACTCGTCCTCGGCGCTCAGATGGAGCGACGCGCTGGGCGCCTGCCACACAGAGTTCTGGAATCTTAGCTGCGCTCGGGTGCAGCAGCTCACGCTGCCGTGCAAGAGCAGACACGCGTCCAACCGGAGGCGACAGGGCGCCGTGAAGTTGCCCCATGTACGCAGACGCGGACATGGGACAAGAGTTCCGGCGCACATTGGCCTCGCGAGTGACCGTGCCCAACGGCCTGTGCCTGGACAATCAAACAAGGTGGAAGCAGGCGCTGCCGAGGTCACACGAGGCGGTCGCGATACTCGCGTGCTCAGCAAGGCTCGCACCAGCGGCAGCGGGTGGTGCTGCGCCTCAGGTGCAGCCCCTGCGGCAACGCCGCCAGCGGGGGATTGCTCGCGCTCTGTTCGACTTCACAGGAGCGCACGCGTTTCCAGGCCAGCTACCAGCCGCTGCCTGCTTCCAGGCCTTGCCTGTGAGCCGGTTGTGCTGGCAGGCCTGCGAGCATCCTGGCGCGACAATGGCCACCGCCCCTGCTGGATGTGACCCGGTCTGGTCACCGCCTGCGCATGGCAACCTTTTTTAGAGGGTAGTGCGCTCGAGTAAGCCTTAAGTAGGTTTAAGCTAGCTAGCACTTGGCTTGCATGGGAACGAATCGAGGTTCCTGATGTTGCAGCTGCATTGGGCGTGAGGTGAGCATAGCTGAGCCTTGCATTGGAGCCGCACACTGCTTCATTCAGGTAGCTCAGCAAGCAAAGTGCACCGCCGCACCACTCATGACCACAAACAAACTCGCTCACACACATAAATACAGAGTGCAGGCGCACATGCAGGGCACCTGGCAGCAGCACTCCTGCAGGAACCATCCCAGGAAAGCCGGATCGGCTATGGCGGTCTAGGCTGGCACACAGACAGGCTGAAGGCATCACGCAGCTGACACAGAGAGTTACTCAGCGCTGGTGAGCATGCTGTTTGCGGCAAATAACAGGAACATGACGCCGCCGGAGATAGCGACCGTGCGCTGCGATATGCGCATTGCCAGTAGCTGGCCGCCGATCACCGCGGTGCCCTGCAGCACAGGGGCCAAAGTGATAGCTGTCTGCAGGGTCAGGATTGCTCTGACAAAAGTATATGCTTGAGAGACGCCTTTCCTGTCAGGCGTCAACTCAGCAATGCTCGGTTGCGTGGTGCAGCTCACCACACAGACAGGAAGACATCCACTCGCATGACAACATCGAGCAGCATGCAGGCGGGTTGCAGCGGACCCCATGCGAGGGTCCACAGTTGCCCGCATGCAGCATGCCATGCCTGCATATGCCTGCATGACAGAGCATGCCAGCAAGGCATGGGATGCGCGCAGGGCCACACCGTACACAGCAGGTGCCCAACCAGCGCGCCGACGGTGACGCCGAGCGGGTTGTACACCGCCGCGAGCGTGATGGTGGCGATTTGTGACCGGTCTCCCCACTCTGCGGCGCAGGCGCTGCGGGCTTTTGCTCAGGTGGTTCGAAGCAATTCATGTGAATCCATGTCACCCCTGCACTGCACTGTCTCATCCAGGGCATGGCTCAGCATGCAGCCCAGGCCCATCCTGCCGCCCTGCAGAGGCAGCTCGCCGAGCAGCGGCTGCAGTGGCCGACACAGACAGGCGGTGCGGCAGCAAACAAACATACTGCGCGGCCCGCAGCCAATGCAGGGACATGCAATGCATGTAGCGCACCATGCATGCAACGCATGACGAGCCGCAGCCGCGACTGCGCGCACCGCCCACGACGGTGGTGGGGGTGAGCACGAGCGCCTCCAGACAGGGCAGGTTAGGGGAGGGTCTTTCAGGGTATGGCATGCACAGCATTCCGCCCTGGGCCGCGGCCGCGCGCACCGCCCAGGAATGTGAGCACGAGCGCCTCCAGGAACACGGGCGTGCAGAACTGCGCGAAGAAGCGGCGCACGGCGCCCTGATTGTGCTTCTCCTCCGCCTCGCTCAGCTTGGCCTCCGCCTCCTCCACCTCCTCCTGCGCGCCCGCGCGCGCCTCGGCGCCCGCGCCGGGCGGCCCGGAGCAGGGCCGGGCCTGCGCCTCGTCTTTTGTGGCCTGCGTCACCTGCCGCAGTCCTTGGGCCTGCCGCAGTCCTCAGCCTGCCACAGTCTCAGATTGCTGCAGGCCTCAACTTGCCGCAGCCCTCAGCTCCGGCCTGCCCCAGTCCTCAGGCCTGCCGCGGTCCCCAGCCTGCCGCAGTCCCCAGCTGCACCGGCACCACGCCCGCGCTGGTGCGAGCGCGCGCACAGGGCGCGACCCAACACAATGATGAAGGCTGCACTCCCTCGGCCATCCGCTTCGCTCAGCTGGGCCTCGGCGTCCTGGGCCTCCTCAGGTGCGCGCTCTCGAGCTCCGCCGCCCGCTCGTGGCGCATGCGCAGCGTGCGAATCTAAGCAGCCCGACATGGGTGTGTGCGTGGTGCGGTGCTCAGCCCTGCCTCCGCCTCGTGCCAGCGTTCGCGGCCGCCGCCGGGCAGCGCATGCGCGCATGGCGCCAAAGCGCAGCGCTTAGGCAGGGACGCGCCGCGCAGCACTTGCACCATGTACACCCGCGAGTGTCGCTGCTGCCAGGCTCTGTCCAGGCGCATGCGAGCCCCTGCACGCACGGCGGGCGCCGCGCGCGCCTGGTTGCTGTCCTGCGGCTTGGACCGCCAGGCGATCCAGAGCAGGCGCACGCCGAAGATGACGTACAGCACGGACGCCGCGTGGTGCGTCGCCTTGCGCGAGATGAGGTTGGGCAGCACGACGCCCAGCGCGGTGGAGATGATCTGCCGCGCGTGCATACGGTAGGGTTAGGGTTAGGTGCGCGCCCGCTGCAGCCTGGCAGGCGCTGGCGAGGCCGCAGGCGCAGAGGCTGTGGTGCGTGCGGCGCGCGGGGCGCAGCGCAAGCGCGGCGGCAGGAGGGGCCCGGGCGGCGCACCGTCATGCAGAACAGGGCGGTCATGGCGCCGGCGTAGACCACGATGCGCGGGTGGCGCATGGCCATGATGGCCGCGATGATAAAGGTCTCGTCGCCGACCTCGGTCACGATTATCTGCGCGCAGGGAAGGTGTAGGGTCACATGCAGACGCCCTGCTTCCAGGCGGCGGCCATGGAGAGGGCATGCCCTTCAATGACACCCACAGACCAGCCTGTAGACTGCTCACATGTGGTGGTCAGGCCTGAGCTGCAGGGCCGACGGCGGGACAGCAGAGCGGCAGATCAGGCCTGATCACCGGCCCACAGGCGCGCCAGAACACAGCAAGCTTCAGGAGCGACCGCTGCCGCAGGACGGGCGCTGCTGGCGCAGCCCTCACCAGTGGCTGACGACCGTGCTGGTATGCAGCACTCAACACATCAGGGGCCTCATGCAGGAGGTGCATGCTGCGGATTGACCCGTCTCATGTGCAGACTGCGATACGCTGCTGCATAGCGGCGCGGGAGCTCCGGCGAGCCCCGCAGCGCTCATTTTAGACCTCTCACAAGCACGTGAACGCGCGACACACACAGCAGCAAAAACAAGGAGCGAGACGGCATGCGGTAGCGCGAGCGAGCCGTTCAGCCAAGCTCTCACCATCACAAAGCTCTTCACGAAGGCCAGCACCAGGCCGGTGCCTTCCTCTGTCACGGTGGCCTTTGGATTACTCGTAACCTGCGCGGCAAGCCGTGCACACGAGTAGATAGTAGATCAAGCAGGCAGGTCAGCCTGGCACGCTTGGCCTCAACGGCTGACAGGCGTGGAAAATAACACAGAGCAAAAGCCCGCCGGTCGAGCATGCGGCGATAGCCGCGCACCGCCCCGCCGTGGCTCGCCGCATCGCTCGGAAACTCGCGTCCAGCGCTCCGGCAGCACAGCAGCAGGAGGCCCAGCGCACAGATGCCGCCAGCCGCGCATGCATTCGCCTTCATAGCGCCGCTGCCCGGGGTGCCGGGGCGCCCAGGCCGCACGGCTAGCCCTCAGGCGCTGCCATGGCCGTCGCAGCGCTCGCCCCCGGGCCAGACAAGGCGCAGAGGTGCCAGGTGAGAAGCGTGATGAGGGGGCACGGCTGCTGGCAACGCAGTTTCGAGGAGGAGTGCCGCTAGGGACGTTGTGCGGGCTTACCACCTGTGATGGGCCACCGATGGGCTTGCAGGATGTGAGATGTTGCGACAAAGTGAACAATGGACTACCCCCCTCTGTTCACCCGGCCCACTGGTAATTAGAGTCGCTCTATTAAGCAATCAGAAAATAGGCAGAGCCCATCGATATAGGGAATAGCCCTGCTCGGACATTTGGCCACGCCAGCCTTGCTGCACACAGCTCTTTCCGTCGTCCCGGCTGCACTCAAAACATCGTGTGGGCTGCAGCAGCGGACGCCTGAGCACCGCTAGCAACAGTGTAGCTTCAACAGCCAACTCCCAGGCGTTGAGGGGGCAGCATGGCGCTCGCTACGCGGGGCCTGCACAGCTTCTTGGCCGAGCCGGCGAGCACCAGCTCCTCCAATGTGTCGTCGGCCCGGGGCAGCGCCACGTTCGGGCAGAAGCCGTTCGTGGGGCACAGTGGGGCCCGCGGCGGGACTGCAGCCTTTCCGAGCTCGCAGCGGCGGAACAGCTTCAGCGCGCCCTCGGTCAGCACGCCGGCCGTGCTCGAGAGGCGGGCGGGGCAGCAGCGGCTGGCCGTGGAGCCGACTTTTCAGGTGTGTCCTGCTGTGGTGACGTTGCATCCCCAGCATGGCCTTGGAGTACCGAGTGCCTGCCAGTGGGTGGGGTGGCCCGCGGCCGCCCGCGCTGCGTGTACTGCACGCCTGCGCCCGCTGTCGCCCACGCTGCTGTGACACAGCACTTCTGAAGCTTCCTGCATCAGTTTGCTGTCTCCCAGAACCATCCTGTGGGTGCTGCACGCCGGCCCTAGGTGAGCGTGTGCGCTCGGCTGCCCGACAGGCACTGGGCTATGCAGCGGAGGCGCCCGGCCCGCTGCCGCCGGCGCTCTATCGGCTACTGGATCCCAACCTGAGTGTCGACCTGCCGCCCGCGCACAAGGTGCGCCTCCTGCAGCATACTTTTATATGTTTGCCTGCATTCGCATGCGCTCTACACAGTGCTGCCGCGCACTTAGTGTGCATTGCGCGTTTGCTGCACGTTGAGTGGGTGAGTGTATGTGCGTGCGCGCCTCGCCAAGCTGCAAGGGGGCTCCAAGCCTCGCAGTTGCTGTATTGGGAAGTCGGTGCTGTGACGTGACCCACTCACAGTTCGCTGCCAGTCACAAGGCTTGGAAGGCTGAGCCGGAGGTGCGGGCGGGGGCGCAGGTTGCCGCTGGCAAGTTGGACAACCGCGAGCTGGACAAGCTGGTGGGCGCGCTGGGCCGGAGCCGCGCGACCTGGCGTCGCGCGCTGCTACTGCACGAGTGGCTGCTGGGCCTGGGCCACGCGCCCGATGACCGCCTGTGCACCACGCTCATCCGCGTCTGCGCGCAGCACGGCCAGGTGGGCGCCGTGGCTGGCACGCTGCGCAGTCGCTTCAGGCCACAGGTCTTGCATGTATGCAGCGTGCTGTTTGGCTATCAATGTGTCGACACGTCGACAGCCTTGTACCCACACTGAGCGCGTTTGGAATCCTGCTGTGTGTGCTGTGCGGTTGCGCGTATCACCTCACTGGCATCGTGGCGCGGCGCAGGCCCTGAGCGCGCTCAACATCTACGACTGGATGCGCGCGCGCGTGAGGGAGGGCGGCGCCGGCCTGTCGCCCACCGTCTTCACGTACACCGCGGCCATGCGCGCCGCGCTGTCGGCCGGCCTGGTCGACCGCGCCCTCCAGGTCCGTGCCCACTCAGAAAGGGGTGTTCCAGTGTGTGGCCATGCATGCTGCATGGGGTTGGCAGAGTGTTTGCATGCTGCATGGGGGCTAGCACTGTACTCGCATGTGCCCCATGTGTAGCTTTTTCATGTGTCGCTGGTTTGCAGGGCACAAAGGGGCAGCCCGTGACGTGGAGCGGTCGGGCGCATCAGGTGTGGGAGCATGCGGAGGCGGCCGGCTGCGAGCCGGACTGCCGCATGTGCACGACGCTGATCGAGGTAGCGACGCGCAAGGGCGACACCGCGCGCAGCCTGGCCATGTACGAGCGCATGCGCGCCGCGCCGCCGGGCTCGCGCCTGGCGCCCAGCGTGCACGCCTTCACGGCGGCCATGCGCGCGGCCGCTGAGGGCGGCTGCTGGGCGCGCGCGCTGGAGGTCTGGGCCGACATGGAGGCTGCCGGCTGCCGGCCGACAGGTGCGGCCCTGCATGTGTGCATGTCGTTCTGGCCCGCCCCACTGCTGCTTGCAAGGCATATATCAGTGAAGCTGCGGTTGGGTTTGCTTCGGCTCGACTGCACGTGAGAGACTGGGCGTTGTGCCTGAGCGGTGGCCGTGCACGTTTTTTATTGTGCTTGTGCCGCGTCATGCAGGCATGCTGTGGACAAGTGAGCGCATGAGTGGGTTGTTGCAAGCCATGCCTTTGTTCCGTGCCTGATCTGCACGGGGATTGGAAGGCATTTTTGCCGTAGCTGACACCTGCGCGCGTGCGGCGTGCAGGCCACGCATATGCGGCCGCCATCAGCGCGTGCGCGGCGGGCGGTCGTTGGGAGCGCGCGGTCGCGCTGTTTGATGAGATGCTGGAGGGCGGCGTGCGCCCGGACGTCGTCTCCTGCACCGCGCTCGTGGCTGCGCTGGGCGCGGACGGGCAGTGGCAGCGCGCGGAGCGCGTCGTGGCCTGGATGCTGCAGGCGCGCCTTTAGCTCCATGGGCTGGGTCACGCCGCGTCCAGAGTTGGTACTGCGTCTTAGCTGTGCGCTGACCGGGTCACCGGGCTGGGGTGACACGCCGTTGTCGTATGTGCTGCATGCACGACTGTGGGGGCACCTAACTTACTAAGTGTCGGGGGAGGCCAGGCCTGTGCAGGGGCTGCGCATTTTGCAGGTGCTGGCTTTGCGCGCACGGACTGACCCGAGCCGGCGCGCGCGTAGGCGGGCGTGCGGCCGAACGTGCGCACGTACACGGCGCTGGTGACCGCGCTGGGCAATGGCGGGCAGTGGGCGCGCGCGCTGGACACGCTCGGCGCCATGCGCCGCAAGGGCCCCGGCGGCCATGTGGAGCCCAACGCGTACACCTACTCCGCGCTGCTCAAGGCCATGGGCGAGCAGGGCGAGTGTGCGCTCGCCGAGCAGGTCTTCGGGCAGCTGGAGGCGGAGGCGCTTGCGGCGGCCGCGCTGGGCGGCGAGCAGGGCGCGGGGCTCCAGACCGCTGATCCGGCAGCGTGGGAAGCCGCGGAGGGCCGCGGCGACGACGCCGGCGACGCCGGCGGCGCGGCGCCGGCGCCCGTGCCGGGGTATCCCGCGGGGCCGCTGCCAGGGTTTGAGGCGGGCCCGCGGCTGGACCTGGGCTTCAACCACTTCCTCAGCGCTTGGGGGCCCATCGTGACGCCCGCGAGCGGCCTGGAGGTCGGCCAGGCGCGGCGCGCGGAGCGCGGGGGGCCTGAGGCGGAGCCGGGCGTGGAGCGGGCGGGCAGCTACAGCGCAATGCCCATGCTGCTGGCGGAGCAGGTGCTGGCCAGCAGCAGCCCCAGCAGCGCGAGCACGAGCGACGCGTGCGCGCTGCCGGACGACCTGCCCGGCCAGGTCAACGGTGCCGACGCGGCCGCTGCAGCTGCGGCGGCCGCGCGCGGCCTGTCGGCCGCAGCGGAGCCTTTCAGCTTCTTCTCGGCGCCGGTCGGCGGCGCCGCGGAGGCGGGCGCGGCGGCCCCGCAGCGGTGCGCGCCCGCGCGCCTGACCGCGCGGCCGGGCGAGGCAGCGGCGTGGGCCGGCCGCGGCCCGCCGCGCGCCGCCAAGGGCCTTGTGAACGAGGTCGTGTGCGGCGCGATGATGCTCGCGTACGAGCGCACGGGCCGCTGGGCGCAGGCGCTCGGCATGCTCGAGCGCGCCGAGCGCCTGGGCCTGTCGCCCAACACGGTCATGCTCAACACGGCGCTCTCCGCGCTCGCCAAGGCCGGGCGCGCGGCTGATGCGGCCGCGCTGTTCGCGCGCATCCCGGCGCCCGACGCCGCGTCGTTCGAGACGCTGATCGCCGCGCACGGCCTGGCGGCCGACCCGCCGGCGGCCGAGGCCGTGTTTGCCGCCCTGCTCGCGGCCGGCTGGCCGCCGCGCGACTACGCGTACACCGGCCTGATCGCTGCGTACAGCCTGGCGGGCGACGTGCGCGGCGCGCTCGGCGTGCGCGGCCGCATGCGCATGGCCGGCGTGTCGCCCAGCGTGCACGTGTTCAACGCGCTGATCGCGGCCGCCGAGCGCGCGGGCCTGTGGGAGCGCGGCCTGGAGCTGGGCCGTGAGCTGGCCGCGGCGCGCGTGGAGCCGAACGCGGTGACGCGGCAGCTGCTGGGCGCGATCGGGCGGGGCGGCGCCGCGCTCGTCGGCGACGCGCACCTGGCCGTCACCGCGCTGACCGCCGCGGTGGCCGCCGCGGGCTCGCTGGCCATGCGCTCGGGGCTGTTCTGAGCGGCCGGGGCCGTGCCGGGGCAGCCGCCTGTGGCTGCTTCATGTCGATGCGTGCGCTGCACGGCCTGCTTCATGCTGAGGACAGCATCGATTTTCGGGGTGAGGCCTGAAGGCCTGCGGAGGCTGCATAAGTAGGCGTGTGTGAGACGATTCCGTCGCCGGACTGAAATGTGCTGACAAAGAAGGTTGATTGAGGATTGGAGTGAGTGTGCTGTCTTGCTGGTGGCGGCACCAGTGGCGTTGTTGCGGGCCTGTGTCAGTCTGGCGTGCTGCACAGAACAGACAACGTGTTATGTTCCAACTGGTTGGGTGGAGCGGGACTTTGTCATACACCTGTCCATGTCCCTGGCTGGGAGACGTGTGGCTGTGGTATGACGTCAGTGACTTGTTTTCCAAGACAGGGGTGCGTATGGCTCTGACTAGGTATCATAGGACTTCGCCAATAAGGGATGGGCTGCATATAGACACCCTTGCAATAGGTCGCCCCGAAGGGCTCGTGCTGCCTCAGATGCTGCTTGGGTCGCCAGCTGGCAGGGTCGCTGCGTGCGGCAAGGTTTTGTGTTTCAGCTGGCAGCGGTGGCCAGTGTTGTGCCAGTCCGCAGCAGTGGAGGGCCATTAGCTGTGTCGACATCAGACATTCTGATGCGTTGTAGAGGTGCTAGGTTGCAAGCGCTCGGGACCATGCATGATGGGCACGCAAGCCATGCATGCTTCATGCAGTGGATCACCTACTTTCCTGTTTGCGCAGTGTTGAGGCCCCTGAGGATCCTGAATGCATGGAATTGTTTGTGGTTGGTGCCGTTTAGGTTGCAGGTGTTGGGTCAGACGTCCAAGCGCATGCCAACTTTTTCACCATTTTTAGTCGAAATCAATGTAACAGGGACAGCCTGAAATGACCATCATAGCTTTGCACCCTTCCTATACACATCCGCGCATTACACCTAAACCTAGCCCCTCCAAGACTGCCTAAACACATGCACATGCCTGGCCAAAGAACTCCATATGCTGCACGCAGCAGCACATTGGCGACATGCAAGCCGCCAGACGCAGATAATCGGTTCAGCTAGCCCTGATGGCGCAGTGCGAGCACGGGGAACTGGCCCTGAGCCGATCAGCACGCTGGGTGGGCAGACAGCCCAACTGTCCTAGCACCGTCCTAGCTAAACACACACATCACCACTGCAACACCAGCCGCGCCTACCAGACCAGCACTTTTGCACTACACGGCACACCCCACCCATGACCCTCGCTACGCTCGGCCCCACGCATGCACACGCCGGCAGCAGCTCCCTGCCGAGCTTTCAGGGGCGGCACAGTTTTTGGCTCGCCTCACCAAAAGTCGTGGGTCGGCCCTCCAGTCAGTCTTAAGCGCAGAAAGGCCCTGCCCTCCCTGCCACTGCCCGAGCTACAGACTGAACTTGCAAATGCTGCGGCGCCGAGGTCGCCCGCGCGGCAAGCAGAGTCCTTTGCCGCTGCCTCGATGGCCTCAAGGCAACCCGCCAGGCCTACGGCACACCACAGCTCGGCTCACGCCCAGCGCACGCCCGGCCCGCAGGCAGCCACCTCTGTTCGCACATGCGCGGTGCTGCCGTAACGTGCTCCGTGCTACCGGAGAGCACCGCTCGCACTGCTGGAAGGACAGCCTGCGGTGCCGCTGCGGCGCGCTTTCACTGTTCAAGCAGCCGCACCCTACCGCAGGCTGCCCAGCCGCGCGCGCCGAGGCGCCCAGGTGTACATCAGGAGCCTGCAGACGGCGGACGCGCTGAGCTTCCGAGGCTTCATGTTCGCGGAGAGCATGGAGCGCGACTGGTACTCGCTCTTGGACGGCTACGTGTGCCAGCCGGACGTGCCGCAGGAGGCCTGGCCCGGCATAGCTCTCAGGTCCGCCGCAGGCTCCTGCGCGCCTGCCGCCTGCGGCTCAGCTGCGTTTACCTAGCGCCAAACACTTTCGGCAGAGTTACCTTGCTGGCTGAGGCGGCCGCCTCAGCCAGCGCCTGCGCCCCGTGCAGGGAGGTCAGCGGCGGGCGCGAGCACAGGCTGCGCGTGTACGCCGAGCTGATCTGGCCCCATGAGGCCGGCAAGCCGGCGGCCGGGACGGGCAACCGCAACCGCACGTGCATGCCGTACCCCTTCAAGGGCGAGGTGCCGCTGGGGGACGCGAACGTAGAGTTTGTCATCAGGCTGGACGGCTTCAAGAAGACCGCCAAGCTTGTGACAGGCGCGCCGACCCTGCCGCACCTCTCTGAGCGGCCTGTGCTGCGCGCGTCTCCGCCGGCGCGCCTGCCGTACACGCTTGCGAGCGGTCGCGCCGGCGTGCGCGCCTGCCGGGCTCGGTCTGCATGCGCGAGCGCTTGCATGGCTAGACCGCTCAGCAGACATGAGGGGGGACCTTCCGGGGAGCAAAGAAGGCGTGTGCGCGCGCGGCGCAGCACGGCGGCAGAAGCTGACGGCGCAGACGGCGCAGTACGGGGACACACGGCCGCAGACGGGGCAGCCCGCGGGCGGCGGGCCGGTCGCCGCGGCCGCCGTGATCCTGTACCCCTTCACGCCGGTCACCGACCCCGGCACGGCCGCGATGCTGCTGCTGCAGCACGTCAGCTACCACGTCCAGATGGGCTTTGCCAAGGTCGTGCAGTACACGCAGGCGCGCCCCTGCCTCCACCGAGGCACCCTCACCTGGGCAGCATGCAGGGCGGCGACAGGCGGGCGCGTTGCTCCAGTGCAGCTGCTTGTCCTCAGGGCTGCGCGCGGCGCGCAGATGAGCTTCCTGAGGGCCTTCCTGCGCGACGAGCGCCTGCGCGTCTTCATCCGCGCCGGGCAGCTGGAGCTGGTGCTGTGGGACCACCTGGGCGAGTGCGTGGGCCCGCCGCACATGCGCTGCTGGCAGCCCGTAGTGTACAGCCACGCCATCCTGGAGGCCTGGGGCTCCGGCCTGCACCTGCTCATCTCCGACATCGACGAGTACTTTGTGCTGCCCACGAACGACACGACTTTCGCGGCAATTTTTGAGGGCAACTGCATCAACGGCAAGCCGATGGCGCGCCCTGCGCCCGCCCAGCCCGCCTCGGCCAGGCCCGCCAGCGCCCCATGTGCTGCCACGCCCGTGCCGCTCGCTGGCATGCTTGCAGCGGAAGCATGCGGCCGCACTGAGGCCATGATGGCGCTGCACCAGTGCCTGCTACCTTTTGTCCCGTGCCGGCCCGCTGTGCATGGCACGGAGTCCGTCATAGGTTTGTGGACATGCATACCTCTGTCTGACTCGACCTGATGTTGTTGCCACTCAAAGTGCACTCCAGGAGGTGCACCAGAGGTGCGCCTGCAGGCGACACGTGGTGCATGTCATGAGGGACGCCACGCGTCGAGCGGCGTCCGAGGCGGAGGCCTGCTGATCCGGTACAGGTGCAGCTCTGAACATGTTGGCTTGCCAACTGTACGAAAACCACGTGTCGCGCCGCGCGCAGGTGAAGGTCGAGCGCTTTGACGTCTTCCTGACGCCCGAGGCGGAGGCCGCGCTGCCCGCGGGCGCGAGCGGCGAGCTGGCGCTGTGGCGGGCGGGGGCGCGCCCGCACCCGCTGACGCACTACGGCATCCGCTCTGTGGGGCCCATCAAGCTGGGCAAGGGCCTGATTGACCCGGAGCGCGTCGCCAGCTACGAGGCGCGCGCGGGTCCTGCTCAGCCGCTGGACAGTGCGCCGCGAGCGCTCCGGGGCAGGGTCGGCTGGCGCCCAACGTGGTGCTGCATGCGCCAGCCTGCCGCGCAGCGCACCGTGGGTGTGTCCGCCAAGCGCCTCCAGCGCGCGGCAAGCTGTTGTGAAGCCGGCACCCGGCCTGCGGGTCGGGCTACCCTGTGCACGCCTTGGAGGGTGCTGCCTGACGGCTGAGGCGCTGCCGCGCAGGTGCACAACGGCGTCGTCTTCACAGCAAACCCGGACAAGACCCTGTACTGGAAGGACCAGAAGGCGGCCCGCTGGACCATGAACCCGGCCTGCGGCCATATGGTGCACCTGAACAATCTTTTTGCAATGCGCTCGCACGCGAGTACCTACCCGTCCATGCGCGACACGTCGTACCACTGGGCAATAGACAGGTATGTGAGGACGCTTGTTTGAGCGCACCAGTTCTGCTGCACGCCTGACGCCCCCGGCAGCCGGGCAGCTGGCCGGGGTGTCAGGCGCCCAGCCCAAGCACATGAGGCTGCGCATGCAGCGAGGCCAAGCTTGATGTTTCTTGACTGGGTTCTATGCAGTCTGGCGCCCCATGGCTCTTGCCGCAGGCGTTGAACTGCTTTGCTGCCATCCGGCACCCCTGGTCCGCACCTCTGCGAGCCCGTGGAGCTGCGGTGTGCTTTCCAGCTTTCATCATGGAAGCCCGCCCTGCCGTTTGGGGTCATGTTGGGGTACCCAGTTCGCTTGGCTAGCCCTGTCATGCGGGGCATTTTTGTTTATGGGTCGGCCAGGGCAGCGCCCTGTGTTTCAGAGAAGCGCGCGAGCATGGAAGAGGACAGAGAAATAGTGCCTGGTCTGGAAAGCTGGGGTGTGTCGTGACATCTGCGGAGCGTCTGCGTGTGCACCATCACTGCAAGAGGTAGCAGTCAGAAGCTTGGTAGGCTGCCCCAACTTGAAGTATCCGTGCTGTGCAGCATGTTCTTTGCATGCCCGCATGACAGGACAATGAGTTGAGGTAGCATGGCGCAGCGGCTGCATGGCTTTATGACATATTGCACCCCGAGCACCAGCGCTCTACTGGCACGTGCAGGGACACTCCACAGCCAAACGCGCATGCAACCGCCGTCACGACAAGCATTTGCTAGGCAGGTGCCACTCTGGGCCCCGTGGTGGTAGTGGCTGTAGTCACTAGGCAGGCGGCGGGTGCGTTGCGGTGCAGGCTTGTGGCAGCAGGTGCCGTGCATGCCAGAGTAACCCCATGAGTCGCGAGCGTGCAGCCACATGCGCGACTTCGGCGCCGTTTGTGCCGCTTAGCTGTAGCTGGTGAAAAGAGGTGACAAAGAGGTGCACAGCCAGGCGTGGTCATGGTCATAGAGGGCGATGTGCACAGCATGGGCATGCGGCAGTGTTTCTTCCACGCGGGTGTGCATCTTCATGAGCCCAGACGCTCAACCCTTCGGCAGCCATCATCACACAACGGGTGAGGACAAAGCTCGGGAAACTCGACCACATACAAGAAAGAAATGGACGATGTCAACCAATGCAAGGGACACAACGGGAAAGGCAAAGCTCGGGAAACCTGACCAAAAAAAAGAAAAGCAATGGATGATGAAGAAAGAAAGCAATGGACGATATCAACCAAGCAAGGAAGAACTGACACAAGAACTCAAGAACTGACTGAAGAAACTCATCGCAATGCATTGACAGCGCCTTGCACTGGCAATTTTTGCAAGTGCAAGGACTGACCCTTGCGCGACAACGTCGTGTGACATGGACCCAGGCTCGGACCCCGACCAGACGCCAAGCATGAGGTCCACACTGTCACCTGAGCCACATTCATTGCTGAATGTTGCTGGATACCAACGCTTCCTTACTACACAGCAGGATAGGACGCTAAGTGCTCAGACTGGCCCCCGGGATAGGCGGGGGCGGCCAGGAGCACTCTGCCCTTGAAGTGTGCACTGCTTTTTATTCCAAAAGAAGGTATTGCTACCCGCCGCACTGGGGCCCATCATCACCGGGTCCATGACAGGGCCATAATTCCGCATCGGGTGCAGACTGAGACAGGCTGTGAAAAAAACCCTACACAACCGCCCTGTCACCAGGCACGCCCACATGCGGGCACGCACACACCGCCGGGCCCCCACGACCGAGACCTGGCTACCTGTCGGCCAAGGCATTGCCAATGGTGCTATGAAAGGCCTTCCGGTCCTGGTAGAACATGCCAATATGCAGGTCATTCCCAGGTGCGAAAAGGTTTGTCCCGACCGTCCACGTTCCGTTGTAGTGTGCGCTGTACGTGCTGAGCATCTGGTCGATGATGTAGCCCAGATACAGCGTGCTGCCGTTCGGCCCGGCTTCCACGCGCATGCTCTCGTGCAGGTCCGCCATGAGCGTGGCCGCCTTGCGCTTGGTGACCGCCAGCGCATGGGTGCACTTGTTGCTGCACCTCTCGAACCTGGTGTTGCCGAGCCACTGCGCCTCGGCCGCCCCACCCGCGCACCGGGTGAAGCAGCCGCCCAGGTACAGGAGCCCGTCTGCGCGCGAGGTCCATGCCATGCAGGACCGCTCGACGCGCGTCGGCGTGCGAGACGTTGTCGTGCAGCGCGATGTCGCCCTCGAACACGAAGGCAAAGTCGTCACCCGCCATGTCAGTGTCGTGCGCGATGTGGCGCGTCAAGCGCTCCCAGGCCACCGTCAGCGAGAACAGCCTCTGCGTGACAACGTTGTCGACGTCCGCATCCTTGTCGTAGTTGTGGCGCTTGCGAGCCTCCCTCGCCAGCTTGGCAGAGGGCTTTGGCGGAGTGACGTGCTCGGCTCTCAGGTGCAGTACCGCCGCCAGCACCTGCGCGCCCAAGGTGACACGGCCGCCTCTGCTTGTGTCCCCGCTGCTGGATAGGGGCTTGAACGGCGGCGCGCAAAAAGAAGCGGCTGTATAAGCTCGGGGCAGCCGCCAGAGTGTGCCTACCTCGCGTGCGTGCAGCCAGCGCTCCTCAACGACGCTCAGCACGTACGTCGGGGCTAAGGTCAGGCGGGAGTCACGCTCCACACCCGGGTCAGGGTCGACCCAAGCGTACGCGCGCCTGTTGCGAGGGCCGGCGAGCTTCACAGAGGTTACGCGCAACAGACGCTCACGGCCACAACCACTTTGTGTAGCGCAGCACGACACAGAGCAGGCGCAGCGCGTTTGCTGAGCGGCGACTGGCTGCCAGCACGAGCACTAGGCCGCAAGAGCGGTGTACAGAGGAGTGGCTGGGAATGCGCACTGTGTGCATAGCAGAGCGCAGACTGTCAGGACCAGTGCAGCGTGCCTCCTTCTGCAGCACATAGGTCCCAGCGTCAGCCGCACGGCTGCCCTCACGCAGGGAAGAGCTCGCAAGCACCAACAAGCACATGCGAGCGCAGTGGTTGAGGCTGTGCTACGGCCATATAGCAGCGCACAGCCTGGGGCAGGGCGCACCGCATTTCTGCTGTGGCAAACGCAAAGGCACCTCAAGCAGTCCCGGATGTCCTTTCACTCAAGAATGTTTTCGTGCGTCCTGCGCAGCACGTGCATAATACTATTCTAGACAGGCAGCTTAATATCCTAGAGTTGGTCTAACCATCCCGGTAACTGCAGCTGTCCAGAGATCTCTGGATAGACCGCGGCGCCAGCGCTAACCTGGGCTAGCCTCTAGCCTTTATAGTTAAAGGTCACCAGGGCTTGGGCTCGGACCCAACCAAATTGGGCCTGGCGGACGCGTGCAGGCAGCGCTTTCGCTTCACGCGAGCAGTCCCCACACACACACACACACACACACAGCGTCACTCGGGCAGCAGCGCAGTGCTGGCGCCGCCTGCGCGCTTTGGTTCGTCCTATAGTGCTACCTGCAGTGCGGCCGAGGCAGCAACCAGTGCGGCGGCGTACCTGCGCCTCGTGGCGTTGCAATAAACACCCCCTGAAGGCAATTGCTTGAACACTATGCTTGATCATCACGACTGCCAGTGGGTGAACTCCACTGTGAGGCTGTAAATTGCTATGCAATGTCAGCACAAGCAACGTGCAGCAGAGCATGCATTGTTTTGTCCCTGCACTCGAGACCATGGTGGACACCCGCAGACGGTGATTGGTTGTTATACCATGTGGTCCAAGAGCAGAGTTGCAGCTCAGCTTGGAAATGCTCCCGATAGTGGCTGCTGTGGCAACAACAGCAACAAGTAACCGCAGGTTGTGCAGAGAGGCTGGCTTTCCATGATTTGTAAATGAGAGGTATACCGTAGACCTTGCCGTAAACTTCTGCGGCAGACCCGACGGGGGGCCGCCAGGATGCAGGCATCCCGCAGGCGGTGAGCCGCCCGGCATGAGGTGCTTGTGGTCATAGGCGAGGCATCCCATGCACAGGTGCAGCACCATGGACCTCAAGCTCTACACGTACCCGGGCAACAAGAACGCCTTCAAGGCGCTGATTGCGGCGCAGTATGTGGGCGCGAAAATTGAGGTGCCTGCGTTCAACATGGGCACGGACAACAAGAGCCCAGAGTTCCTGAAGCTCAACCCGAACGGCAAGGCGAGCCCCGCCCTGCCTTCTTTATGCGCCGCACTCGCGAGCAAGGCGTGGCCTCGTGCATAGACAGGGAATGCTGTGCCTGCCACGGTCTGTGGCGGCAGTGACAGTGTATGGCGGTATCTCCCTGACGGCCCGTGCACACTTGTTTGCAGCTGTGCACCACCCGCGCGGCGCCCCGCTCGCCTCCTTCATAGGCCGCCTTGTTGCGCTGTGCTTGCACAAGGCCGCATCGGCTGCCTGGCCGCGAGGTGAGCTGGTGGCCAGTGCGACTCGCTCGTGATGCGCGTGCGCTCGCGCCGTAGGTGCCGACGCTGCAGACGCCGACCGGCGGCGTGTGGGAGAGCAACGCGATCGCGCGCTACGTCGCGCGGCTGGCCGACAAGGGGCTGTTCGGGGCGTCGCAGTATGAGGAGGCGCGCAGCCCCGAGCGCTCGCGCGTGCGCTGCGGCAGCCCTTTTTTCACCCGCGGCCGCACCAGGCTCTCCGGTCTTGCCCGCCTCGGCCGGCAGCCAGCCTGCTGCGCCCGGCCTGCACTGAGCGCGTGCGTCAGAGTACGAGTCAGTGCGGGGTGCAGCCCGGGCTGCTTGCGGCTGTCGGGTCTGGGTTGTGCACGTGGGTTCGTTGGGCTGAGCACAGCTCGTGGGCACGTTGAGGCTGTGCAGCACAGCGCGGCGCCAGGCATGCAGGCGCCGCTGTTGTGAGGCGCGGCGCGGCTGCGGGCAGGCGCTGGTGGAGCAGTGGATCGACTTCACCACCACGGAGCTGGACGCGCCGCTTCTGTCCTGGATCCTGCCCATCCTGGGCCACTGGCCCTACGACAAGAAGGTGCCCCCCGCGCCCGGTGAAATGTGAAGCAAGCAGCGCGGCGCTTCCGGTGGGGTGTTAGCAGGGAGCGCCGCGCTCAGGGCGTCGCGCGCACCAGCTCGGCAGCCCGGACGCCTGGTGTGGTCAGGATCCGGGCACCTTGCTTCGTGCGCCGCGCAGCCGCGTCTGGCAGCCCTGCGGGCTGCTGCGCGATGTGCGGCATGCAGGCACGGGACACACTGCGCTCGTTATACATGCAGGAGGCAGGAGGCACTGCAGCGTCGCGCCTGTTGCGCCCTCCTCCCTGTGGCCCCCCGCTCCAGCCGTGCCGCGCCCGCCGGCTTGGCCGACAGGCGCCGGCCGCCTGCGCGCGCAGAAGGAGGAGGGCGCGGTCGCGGCGGTGAAGAAGGGCCTGGCGCTGCTGGACCGCCACCTGGCGCGGCGCACGTACCTGGTCGGCCACGCCGCCACGCTCGCCGACATCGTCGGCGTGTGCAACCTGTACCACGGCTACACCAAGGCGCGGCCGGCGGCGCCGGGCTGCTGCGCGCGTCCGTGTGCGTCGGGGCTCGCCGCGGCCTGTGCTCAGTCTGCGTATGGGCGGCAGCAGGGCCGCCTTCCGCAGCAGACAACACTCTGAAGACTCCGTGCCAGCTGCTTATTGTCGGTGTACCTCACTGTGCGCCTCTCTTTCGCCAGCGCTTCGTTGCGCCTGGGGCCGCTGGGCCTGCAGCCACCACGTCGGCAGGGCGCACGTCAAACACCTCAGCGCTGGCGCCGCGCGGCAGGTTTTTGACGAGGCGCTCAGGAAGAGCGTGCCGCACGTGACGCGCTGGTGGCTCACGCTGGCGCACCAGCCGGCGTTCGCGGCGGTGCTGGGCGAGGTCAAGCTGTGCGAGCAGCCCATGGCGTTCACGGCGCCCAAGAAGGAGGCGGGCGCCAAGGCGGACGGCGCCGCTCGGGAACCCGCGCCCAAGAAGGAAAAGGCGCCCAAGAAGGAGCCCGCGCCCAAGGTGCGCCGGGCGGGGCGGGCGCCGGCGCGTGCGGCCCGACCCTCTGCCACTCGCCCTCCCGGGAGACTCAGTCTATTGCTAGAAAATGGCATGAGGCAAATGGGGTGAGGCGCCTGCTACCATGTCCGCCTTGCAGCGCAGTGCCTGTTGCACCAGCTTCAGCGCGCACCTGAGGCTGTAGACGGGATGACCTTGCTATCAGGCGAGGTCAGGGCCTGAGGTGAGTCAAACCTCTTAGCCCTGCAGCTCTTTGACAGCATGCCCACCACTTGCATGCACCTCTGTTCTGCGTTATGTAATGCTGTACGACCACGGCACGCCCTGCCAACAGCATGCGAGCCCGGCAGTGACTGGGGCGCGGCGGCGCGCCGCAGCCGGCGCCCGCGCCCGCGGCGGAGGACGACGACCCGGCCGAGCCCAAGCCGGAGCCCAAAGCCAAGAACCCGCTGGACGAGCTGCCCAAGAGCCCCATGGTGCTGGACTCGTGGAAGCGGCTCTACTCCAACACGCCGGGCGCCAAGTTCCGGGAGGTCGCGGTGCACGGCCTGTGGCAGGGCGCGGACGTCCCCAACTCGCCCACGCAGGAGGCGCGTGGCTGGAACGGCTGCATGCGTTGCGCTGTGCCCCATGCCGTGCCTGGGCACCAACGTGTGCTCGCTCGCTCTCCCGCCGCCCTGCACGCTCTCGACGGCTTTGGCCTGTTGGCAGGCCGCTCAAGCTCGGGGGCATTGCCCGACCACGCAGCAGGACAGTAGCGTGACTTTGGTCTGACACTGGCCTGCCCGCCGTGCTGTGCTTTGCATCTGCGGCATCGCCGCAGGCCGTGCAGCACTGCGAGGCTGTGCTTTGCCTGACGCGCATGCGCGCGCGCGCAGCACTTTGAGGGCTTTGACCCCGAGGGCTTCTCCATCTGGTTCTGCGACTACAAGTACCGCGAGGAGAACACCGTCAACTACATCGTCATGAACAAGGCGCGCCGGCCGCGCCGCCCCCGCCTGCGGCAGAAGCCTGGTGGCGCTTGCTGCTGCTTGGTGGGCTGGCGCTTGTCGCTGCATGCGTGTTCCATGTTCATGCATGCTCCCTGGTCCTGCTTTGCAGGCGCTCCCTGGCGGCGGTGGTCGCGTCTTGCGCCCGTGCCGCGCCAAGCGCGCTCAGCTGCGCGCGCGGCGGGCGCAGGTGGGCGGCTTCCTGCAGCGCATCGACTACGTGCGTAAGTACGCGTTCGGCGTTATGTGCATCCTGAAGGACGACAAGGGCCAGTTCCCCATTCGGTGCGCGCCAGGCCGCCCGCTAATGTCACACGAATGATGCGGTGGCTGCGTCGCAGAGTGTGCACAGACACACGGGCCGTCTGCTGGCATGTGGCGGCGCGGCACAGAGCAGGCGCCCGCTCCCTGCCATCAGCCGGTGCGCTGCGAAGCTGCGCCATCGACCGGCTGCGTCAGTGGACAGCGCTAGGCGGCAAGGCTGCGCCCTGCGCCTGTGAAGCGCCCGGCCGCCGGTCGAGCGGGAGGCGGGCGGGCCGCGAGCGCGCGCGCGCGCGCGCAGGGGCGTCTGGATCTTCCGGGGGCAGGGCATCCCGCCCATCATGCTGGACGAGTGCTACGACCTGGAGCTGTACAACTGGACCCGCGTCGACATCGCCGACCCAGTGCGGCCCCGGCGCCGCCGGCACCGCGCCCCTGCGATGCGCTGGCAGCCGTCGCGGCCGGCATCACTTGTTGATAGCCCGTTCTTGGCAATGGGCGAGTTGGCAGAGTGCCGTTGCTGAGCCGAAGTGCGCATCCGCTTGGTCGCTTGCGGCATGCCCAGCGTTCTGTGAGAGTGCGCCGTGCTCACCCGGGTGTGCGGCCGCGCGCGCAGGCGCAGAAGGCGCGCGTGGAGGACATGGTCGCGGAGGAGGCGACCATCGACGGCCTGGAACACATCGAGTGCAAGATCTTCAAGTAGCTGGCAGTAGCCAGTAGGAGGGCGTGCGTAATAGGTCAGGACTTTGCACTGCGGTTTGCTCCTGAGTAACACAGCATGGAAGAGCACGGCCGACCTCCAAAAGCTTCTGGATCACAGGCGCCATGCAGGAGAGACACGCATTGCGCCTCAGCACGGCAGCCTGCGGGCCATGGTACGTGCGTGCGCTGTGTTCCTTGGCACAGTGGCGCGTGCTGGGCAGGCACGCAGGCGCTTCGAGAGTCCAGGTCAGGCAGAGCGCCTGCCCCCAGGATGCTGGGGACAGCTGCGCGTCCCCTCGCGTGGCGCTTAGCTTCACATCTGGTCATGTTCTTGAGTGCAGACGAGAGCGGTCTTTACAGCGTCAGCACGCGCGCTTGCCAGTTGAGCCAGTGCTGCCTGAAGCAGAGTGTCATTGCAGCAGTGCAAGTGCTGGGTGGAGGCAGGCGCTGCCACCTCTGGAGCGCCTAGCCTCCGTGATGCTTCTCTCTGACAAGCCAGCCTCCGCTGGCAGACAGCGTCCTCTCAAACAAGTGAACGCTGCCTGGCGCGCCCCGCCTAAGGCAGGTCAACTCAGTCTGCCCGCGTGTCTGCTGGCGACTCGTCACGCAGTGCCTCACCAGCCACCCCACACCTATGTGCTGGGCACAGTGTGGCGTCATGCACCAGGTCTGCGCGGGTGCGCATGGCCGTTTCCCAGCTGGGCCGAATCGACGGGCGCGGCTGTCGTGCTGAGCGCGAGCGCGCCGCCGGCACCCTCGCCGCCTTTGAGAGGCTGCGCGGCCTCCGGTTCGGCCGCCGCAGCCGCCGCCGCCTTGGCCGTCACGCGCTTCGCGGTCATCTTCAGGTAGGAGAACCTGCGCCGCGCACGATAGCGGCCCGCTCGGCGCGAGCGGCGGGACGGGGCGCTCACGGGCTGGTCACAGCGGGTGCCGAGAGCAGGCACGTCCGCGCGGCGCGTCCAGGCACGTCTGCCGCCGCCGTGTGGCGCTGCAGCAATCCTGAGCACATCAGGCATACACCCTGACGTGGGCGCGCTGCGCGCGTCCAGCCGTGGGCCGCGGCGTGCAGGCCCTGGGCGGCGACCCGGCCTCACTCGCATCAATGGCATTGCGACTGCGGCGGCGGGGGGCCATGCGCGCCAGACGATGCCGCCCATGCCCAGCGCCACGCCGGCCAGCTTCTTGGGCGGCATCGCCTCGCTGAACAGCAGAAAGCCGCCGGCCAGGATGATCACCGTCTTCAGGTGGCCCACCTGCGCGCCGCGCGCGCGCGCCTGTGCGCACCGCTGGCCCTGCCAGCATTGAGCCACGCGCAGCCGTGCGCCCGAGCGAGGCGCACATCACTCGCTCGTCGCACCCGCCACCGCACGTCGCGCGGCGCATGCCAGCAGCATGCACCTGCGGGGAGCTGTCTGAACTGCTGACACATGGCGCCACTCGTTCGCGTGAGCAGCATATACGAAGCGCCTGCGCGGGGCGCCTGGATGCGCATGCGGCGGCGCGCGCGGTCGCAGCGACGTGGCACGCTTTGCTGCGCGCGCCGGCCGCCAGGGCCGCGCACCACGTTGAAGGTGACGGAGGAGGTGGCGCCGATGACCAGGAACGTGGACAGGCTCACCAGCAGGCCCAGCACCGCGGTGGTCAGGATCGCGCCAATTGCCAGCGGCGTGTACGCGTATGCAAGGACGGTGCCCTGCGCCGGGTCGTGCCGCGGCAGCCCCGGCAGCCCGACCGGCTCCATGCCCAGCACCAGCAGGGCGAGCAGGCCGGCCGCGTGCGGCGCGAACTGGTGCATGAGCTGCATGCTGCTCGCGCCCAGCTCCTTCTGCTTGGAGCCCGCCCAGATCTGGTATACTGCCGTGCAGACGATGGCCGCCAGCGCCACGGCCAGGCCCGCGACATTGGTGCGCACCTGCGCGCGCGCGCGCCCGCCCACTGGGCTCCCCCAGGGCGCTGGCACCAGCAGGGGCACGCGCGGGCGGCGGCGCCCACGTCAAGTTGGCTCCCGTCATGGCCTGTGCCGGCTCACCCAGCCACTGTGGCAGGTGCCTGGGCTGCGGCAGTGTGAGCAGGGCGTGCGCGCCACTGGTTCGCAGTCACCAGCGCGCCTGGTCGTCCGTGACCGTGGCCAGCATGACGCCCAAGCACAGCATCGCCACGGCCGCCAGCTCGTAGCGCGTGGGGTGCTTGGCGTAGAATGCGGCCTCGATGGCGATGATGGCGGGCGTGATCGCGATCTTGGCCAGCTGGTAGAAGCCGACCGGGTTGAGCTGCAGGCTCAGGTTCCACAGGACCACGTAGCCGACAAAGGCCGCCGCCAGCGGGAAGACCTGCGGCCTGCCTTTCCTCAGCGCTCGACGCCGGGCGCAGCGCACGCTCCGCGAGCGGGGCAGCGGCTGTGGCGGAGCGCATGCAGTTCGGTTGAGCATTGTTCAGGCCGAGGGCAAAAGCCGTAGGAGCCGAAGGGAGCGGGCTGCAGGGCGGGCCGTCTGCTAACCTGCAGCGCCTGCAGCTGCTTCACCTCGTACATGCCCGCCGCAGCGAATGCCCACATACCAAACATGGTGACCACGCTGTGGACGAACGTGAGCGCGTACACCTGCGACGCTCGGCCCTCAGGTGTGAGGAGGGCGGGGGCACCAGCACTGCCTGCCTGCCTGCCTTGTTGGAGCCCCGCGGACTGAAGGCTGGCGGCGCGTCGAGCAACGAGCCACAGCCTGTGAAGGGGAGGGTTCAGCTCCTGGCCCCCGGCGCACATAGTGGAACTCGAGGACGCTCAGGACGAGCTTGTTGGCAAAGACGATGCCGGTCCCTGACAGCAGGTTGAGCAGGACGTACGCCACAGCCCGCGCATGTTCGGGCCGGAGCTCCATGCAACGGGCACGGTGGAGAGGGGCGCTGCTCCGTGTGCAGGGAGCACTGTCAGGCACAAGGGCGCATATCAGCTGGTGCCTAAACACGCATGCGCAAGCACGGCCAAGTATCTCTGTACTCTTGCCGTGGCGCCCTGGAGACAAGTGTTGGTGCGTGATTTAGAGAGTGTATGTAAGTGCCCTGCGGCAGTGCTCTTGATGAGGTGACTAATTACCCACTTGTTTATACAAGTGGGCACCTGCGAAGCACCTTAGTTAAATTTGGCAGGCGATAATTGCCACTCGCGCGCAACATCCGCAGTCCGGCAATAATGCCGGCCCCGATGTGCCACGTAAATGCGCCTGCGTTGAGTATGTATGCACGCGGGCACGCTCGGCCGCGCACGACAGCCGCGGTGGCGCTGCTGGTGGCGCTGGCCGCACACGCATGCTGCGTCTCGATGGCCCACCCGAGCAAGGCGCTCACCGCAGCACAGACCGCGCTTTTTTCCTGCGGGCCCCAGGCGCGACTTCACAGCGGGGCTGAGGCATGCCGCAGGCCGGTGTGATAAAGGCCGCTCTATGTGCGCCCTAGGGCAGCAAGCGCGTATTGCCGGCGGCCACGCCTGCAGCATGTTGCCAGTGTAACCTCTGGAGAGCTCAGTCGGTAGATCAGCGGTTCACCAGGCTGTGAGCAGTATGGTGGGGTGGTGCAGCGCATAGCGCTGCGCTGCGCGGCCTGATCCAGCAGCTGCGCTAGCGCAGCGCCTCTGCATCGCGCTGTGTGGCGGCGCGGTGCGGCAGGAGGCTGGCAGGCTGGCGCACCGGACGGCCGAGGCGGAGCCGGACAGCGAGCCGGTCCGCGGCTTCCTGTATGTGTACGAGCTCCCCTGCGGAGCTCAGTGTGGACACCCAGGCGCTGCAGCCGCACTGGCACGACCAGCAGTTGACTGTGCGGCGCTCTCTCTGACACGGCCGCTCCCTGGATCCCTACGCGTTCTGTTATACTGCTCACAGCCGCCGCCTGCTCACCCACCTGCTCTCGGCGGCCGCGGCACGTACGCCAGTCGCAAACGCAGACCGCCCGCACGCGCGCGCGCGCAGACGATGTCAACCTGCACGAGCACTTCCTGCGCAGCGGCCTGCGCACGCGCGACCCGACGCGACCAGCCTCTTCTTCGTGCCGGTGTACCTGGGGCGCCTGTTCAACTGCTTCTGGGGCCGGCCGCACTGCGACGACAAGGACGCGCCGCCGCCGCCGACGTGCCGGCGCGAGCAGGCCCGGGGCGCGGCGGGGCTGCGCGCGTGTGCAGGTGCGCGTTGTGCTCGTGACGCGGCCTAGCGCATGCGTGCCTCGTGTCCTGCTCGAAATGCGCCTGGACGAAGGAGAGAGAGAGAGTCATGGAGCGCGACGCGCTTTGTACTTAACGCCGTGCCGCCAGGGCGCGGTGACTGTTGGCACTCTCGAGCGAGCGCTGGCTGCTGTGGCGGGGGCGACTGGAGCGGCTGCACACACGCGGCAGGTGGGGGACTTCTGGCACGACCTGTGGCTGGGCGCGGGGAGTGCCACGGGCGACGCCGTGCGCGCCGCCCTGGCGCACATGCGGCAGCTGCCGTACTAGGACCGCGTCAACGGCGCCGATCACTTTATGGTCTTCTCATTCGACCGAGGTGCCCGCCCTGCAGGGGAGCGGCGCCCCGGGGTCTGACCTGCATTCTGGGTGTCTCAGCAGGCATAGGGTCCAGGCCACCGGCACAGGCTGACAGCCGCACCTCGAACCGCACCCGGCGGTGCTGCTGCTCATGCCACAAGCGCTTCTGCTTGCATCACAAGCGCTTGTGTCTGCAAGCGCATCAGGTCTGTTCTGTTCATGCAGAGCGCTGCGAGATGGCTGCGAGCCTGAGCGCGGAGGAGCTGGGGGAGTCTTTCGCCATACAGTCGTACGGCAACCTGGCCGCCAGGCACGCCCTGCACCAGCGCGCCGACCTGGTTGGATGTGCGTTGATGAGGATAGCTGCGCTTGCACGCCAGCTGCAGACCTTCCCTTGCTGCTCGCATCTCTGTTCAGCGCGTGCGTGTGTATGGGGACGCGCTTTGGGGCAGGCTCCCCCCTGCTTCTGTAACCTCTTTCTCTGCTCTTTGCGGCGGCGCCGATGCAATGCTGCAGACAACTCGCAGAGCGCTTTAGCTTCCGGGCTTGCTGGCCGCAGATCGGTCCCCTCAACGGCGACGGGGGTTCGCGCAGACCCCGGCGCTGACGGGTCGGGCTGGCTGTGGGCGGGGCCCATAGGCTGGCACTGCGTGCGCCCCGCTGTCCACGGCGACACCTCAGCCTGCGCGCCTGCATGCTCGCGATGCCGGTAGGTGCCGGCGCGCACGTGCCTGGCGCAAGGCAGGGCCGAGTCGCTGCTTGTGTGGGTTGCTGATGCGCATCCACACCCATCGCCTCACCCACCCCCTTAAATACTAAAACCCTGCCTGGCGCGCCCGCAGGTGCGCCCGATCGCGGACGTCATCGTGCCCATGTACGCGCCGTACGCGCACGCGGACCTGGTCTCGCCCTCTGCCACGACGCGCAGCATCAGCGCGCTGCTGCGCTTCGAGACCACCACGGGCGGTGGCAAGTACCTCATCGCCAACCATGGTGCGCGAGCCCGGCCTGCGCGGCGCGCGCGACGCGCGCGCACCTCTGCTTCCCCGCGCACGCAGATGCTGCATCGACTAAATGCCGCACTGCCTCCAGAGCTGCAGCCTTGAGGCAGGCACGCGCTCTGCGAATGGGCTCTGCATGCGCCGGGTAGCGTGCGCTCCTGCAGGCAGGCGCTGGCTGCATGCAGCACCAGCCTCGCGCTGCGGGCCGGCGCACGGGAGCTCCAGCCCGTTCTGCGCTTCACGCACGGCGTCGTCCCGCAGGCCACCGCCTCCGGCACGAGCTGCTCGCGTCGTGGGTGGCCGCGCCGCTGGCGCGCTCGGAGGTGGGCGCATAGGCCCTGGCGCGCACCGAGGCCGACATGCGCGCCGCCGTCTTCTGCGTCTGCCCGCCTGGCGCGCCTGCTGCCTCGCCTTTGGCGGTGCCCACCCCACTGAGCTGAGCGTGCAGGGCCTGGCGCGCGCGGAGGCGGACGCGCGCGCCGCCCTGTCCTGCGTACTGGGCGCCTAGCGCGTTGCTGAGGGCTCAGACACTGCTCCTGTGCTGCACCTGCATCCCGCTCGCTTGCGTGGCGCTCTGCGCAACAGCTCCTCTCCGTCACAGATGAGGCGCCGCGAGCACCAAGAGCTGGGAGGCTCTTGCAGGAGCGCCGGTCGTAGACGCCGATGCCCAGCCCGCGCGCTGACTGGGCCTCATGCCATGCATGGGCGCCCATGAGACGTGCGAGGCCGGGGCCCCTAGCACGCCGTGCGGCAGCACCATGGGAGCCAGGAGGCGCGCGCCGGGGCGCGCAGGCAGCACACAGGACAGCACACGCATGTGTCGCGCTCTCGCGCTTGGCTGCATCCCGGTCACATTCTTCCGCGCGGCCGAGCTGCCGTTTGCGCGGCGCCTGGGCCTGGACTACATGCGCTTCACTGTCAACGTCCAGCCAGACGACTACCGCGGCGTGCAGGCGCGCGCACGCGCGCTGCGCGCGGCGCCAATGCGCAGGGCACGGGGGACGCCTGGGGAAGTGCTCTCCTTGTGCCTGCCGCAGCGTGTGAAGATAATATAAACACACACACCAAAGGCACGTGAGAGTGATCAGTCCGCATGCCAGCTGCTTGATCATGTGGCACGCCCCAGCCCAGAAGGATGGAGGCCTGTGGCAGCGTGGCAGAAGAGGAGAATGAGTCATGGCTCTGCGTCGCACAAAGCGTCACGCTGCATGCCTCCGCCGGAAGAGCGGGCGGCCCTCTGGTGCGCCAGGCGCGGCTGGCGGCGCTGTTGGAGACGCCCGATCGCGTCCGCGCGCTGCAGGAGGGCGTGCGGCGCTATCAGGTGCCCGCCCTTCTTCGTGTCTGCTGCAGTGGTCGGCGCGAGCCTGCGGGCTGACTGCATGAGCCCGAGCGAGGCTGCACACATGCATGCATCACGCGCATCTGCATCAGGGACCCATGGACGCTCGGCACAAGGATGGTGTTTGCACACGTCTGCTTTCTCTCTCTGCTGTGTGCTCCATCGTCCTCAGAGTGCAGCGCGCCCAGCAACAGCCGCGGCGTCGCGGCGGTCGGCGGCGACAGCGGCCGCGCGCGCCAGGCGCGCTTCCTGTGGGACCCAGCGCTGCGCGGCGGCATGCTTGACAGCATCGAGGCGGAGCTGGCGCTGCGGGCGGCTGCGCTGGCCTCGGGGACGCTGCCCTCGGCGGTGTGGGGCGGCGTGCCTGTGACTGTCCAGGCCGTGCGCCCTGGTGGGCTGCTACCCGTCTGTGTGCCCGGCGGGCTGCAACCGGCCTGTGTGCCGGAGCCGGTACACCTTGAGCTTTCCTGGTTTATATCCGTTCACATTTAGACTTGGGAGCTGACGTCTGTCATGGGGCGCCGCTGCTTCATGCGGGCGAGAGTGTGCAGCACATCCTGTTCCTGTAATCTCGGCCCATCAAGCCTGGATCTGACTTTGTCATGGGGCGCCATTTGCTTCAGGCTCATTAGGGTGTGCAGCACATCCTGTTTCTGTAATCTCCCAATCTCATCAAGCATTCAGCAGCCGAGTTTGTCATGGGGCGCCGTTGCTTATTGATCGCGAGAGTGTGCATCACATTCTCATTCTCTTTGGGAAAAGAAAAACTGTTTTTCATTTCCCATCAAGCACTTGGGAGCTGACGTCTGTCACGCGGCGCTCTTGCTTCATGCAGCCGGCATAGGCAGACCGCAGCCGTACTGTCTATGTTATACTGCATGGCGTGGTGTCATGACATGAAAAGGTTGGCTGGCACAGGAGCGATGTTACTATGGTGCTTTCAAAGAATTACCGCTCTGACTCTGCCTTATAATTATGCCGTTCAGACCTCTGAGTCCCGCATAACAAGCATGCTGCAGCTACCAGCCACCGCTGGGAGGTGCAGCATAATTTTCAAACAAGCCAGCAGGCAAGACTAAGTGAATGGGCTTACTCAGTGCTCTATCCTTCAGCACAAGGTATGCATGTGCAGCTGCAGAGCAACAGGCCGACGAAACGCAATAGTACACTAGATGCACCTCACACAAATGCACCTCACGCACGCCGCTGGACGACCTGAGTACGCATGAGGGCCAAGCGAGCCCCGCCGCCAGTGCGGGACTTGGGCTCAGGTGTTTGCACCCTAGCCACAATTTGCGGCCTCCGGCACCATGACAGACCCATAAGTCAAGCAGCTTATGGGTCTACATGCAAACGCCTGACACTGCCCGTGCCTGTCACAGGCATGGAGCATGGAAAGGTCGGCATGGCGGTTAGCAAGCAATGCAACATGCATACATGTCAGGTCCCGCAGGGTGATGAAGTGTCTGCCATGTATTCCCATGTCCTGACACCGTTAGCATGCAAAAGTGTGACCCCAGCTACACGACATTGCTTCATTGCTGTGCAATAAAGCAAATCGCTGCGCACACGGCTACATGCTCAGCTGCTAACGATGTGGCCTGCAGCCAGCAGTAGCGCCCGTGCCACATGCAACTCGAAACGCGAGTGCAGTGGCCAGAGGTGCTCACATGACATGGGCCAACCACATGTGGGCACACCTCTGGCACTGCACAGTGGCACACCGCGCCCAGTGCGGCCTGAGCAAGACGTTACGCGCAAATGTAATGGCTTTTACTTGATCACACTTCAGGGCAGTATATGACGCGGGCATAGCTTCTAGCAAGTGCAGCGGACCACTTCCCACCTGACTGCGCGTTCACTTCCCGACCCCAATTGTGGAGTGGAACCGGGACCTGTCCTGGAAGAACACACCAAGACAGTCCCCTATATCCGAGGGCGTGGTCATGCCATTTGCCGGCAGCCAGGCAAAATTCCCTTCATCCTGGCCAAAAGCTATGAGCATACGGTCAACGGAGTGCGCATAGGTGCCATCAAACTCCGGGTCGGTTGCCATCCTATGCTTCACGCTGGCGTGCAGGTCTGCTAGGAAGGTGGCTGCTCGTCGCTTGGTGAAGGCCAGCGCGTGCGAGCCCATCCCGCAACACCTCGAGAATTTAAAGTGCCCGTGCACCTGCGCGGAGCTCTCATCGCACCAGGCGCCACACAGGCCCAAGTACATCCAGCCGTCAGAGCGCGCCAGGTCGAAGCCGTGCAGGATAGTTGCGCGCGCGTCCGCAAGCGACAGGCGGTTGTGCAGGCTGACGTCGTCCTCGACCACCACGGCGAAATCGTCCGGTCCAAGGTCCGGGTGGTGCGCGAGCCGGTGCAGCGCGTGCTCAAACGCGTTGAGCAGCGAAAAGTACTTTTGTTGCACTGGGTCAGAGAGGTTCATGTGTTTGTTGTAGTTGTACGTCGCGAACATCTCCTTGGCCATGTGGACGGAGGGCTTGGGCGGCACCACGCGCTCCGCCGTGATGTGCAGTGAGGACAGCACGTGGCGCACATGCTGCCAGCGCTCCTCGACGCCGCTGATGACAAAGGCCGGCGTGGCTTTAAACTTGTCCACATCTGCCAGCCCGGCCTCATCAAGTAGTGCCTCGCGGCTGCCTGCGCAGCCGCGCGCGCTCAGCAAGCCCGCACAAGGCCTGTCGGGGGGCTACGGCTGTGTCAAGCTGCCTCACTTCTGCGGTGGTGCGCACCCAGGCAGAAGGCGGCGAGGTGAAGGGCCACGAGGCCAAGTAGAGGCAAAGCGACGCTCACGTGCCTGCGCGGTCACAGACCGGTGACCTTCAGTGGCAGCAGAGAGCGCCTGGTTAATTCTGCCGAGCGTGGCAGACCAGGCAATCGTGGTCAGGTGAGTGCTTTGCAGTTTCAACAGGCCAAGTCAAGATGATTATCCTAGCGACACTGCTTCTGCGGCAATGCACAGCAGCATGCGCACCGCATTGCAGTGAGCGTTTTTCCTACGCGCAGAAGCGATCGCGAGTTTTCCCGTGGCTGCATCCGTGAGAATATATTTAACTTGCTAGAGGGCTTGCTAGAGGTCTGCAAGCAATGACTAACAGGTGACTAACAGGCATGTTTCAACTAAAGTCCCGTTACTTGCCGCTCTCATATGAAAACGCCCATGCACTACTGACTTCAGAGACGCTAGACGTGCGCCAGGAAGGTGGTGAACGCTGCAAGTGTCTGGACAACCAGCCGTGCTCTTCAAGTGTCTGGATGGCCAAACCGTGCTGTCCTTGCAAGACAAGGGATCAGTAGCTGCCTCAATGAAGGACCTGAGGGAGACAATTTTTACATGCAGAGCTTGCGCCTTACAGACCGCATGCATATATATCAAAATGGCGCACAAGGGACAGGCGCCTTCACAGGTTTCAGCGTGGGTGCTATGCTGGCCACGCTCGGCACTCTGGAGCAGCCCGGCACCCAACCGCCACAGCCCGCAAGTTTAACAACAGCAGGTCCTTGCATGACGCTGCGTATCACGGTCTAAGTACACCCAGCCCCGCCGGCATGCATGAATGCAGCGTTTGCCATCCAGAATGCTGTTGGTGAAGAGTTGCAGACCTTGCTGCTCATGAAACAACTGTGCAAATCATGCGCGGGCAGCGCGAGTAGCCAAATGCTTTGTGATGCGCGTGAGCAAACGCTCAAATGGCGCGCGAGCAGCCAGGGGGCCGAACACTTGAAGCAGGCCCGCGCCCCCCCAAAAACCTGATCAACAGGTGCGCAAAAGAGAGAATACTGCCTGGAAAACCCCCGGTGCATGCCGCTGCGCGACCTCCGCAAGCAAGCACAATGTGTGAACCGGGTACCGTCCTGACTGACAGCGCATGGCCTTGAAACCTGCGAGAGCCCCAGGGGCTGACGGAGCAAGGCATCAACCGCAGCCTTTGCTCATGCAGAGCAGACAACCATGTATTCTGTCCGAACAATCCTGGTCGCAAGTGCTCAGGTAGCACCACAACGCTGGGTCAAGGCCTGGCGTTCCAGGTGCGACTCTGATCATGCAACTCTCTGCGCACTCGACAAGCAAGGCCAAAATGAAAAAGCAGCACCAACATGTACACCTATACACAAGCACCATCTCGGACGCGGCTGCGCGTCCAACTTGCAGGCCAGGCAAACACACGCCTGCACTGCTTTAAAAAGCCCACAAAAGTAGCACCCATCTGAAAGCAGGTGCACGTGTGACGGCGCAGGCCGGGCCACACATGCGGGCGCTGGATTCCCCACAGCTATGCTAAGTACTGACATGCGCCGCGCGAAATTTGTGCGCTGCTGTAACTTTGTGCGCTGCTGTCTACGAGCGGGTAAATCATGCATCAAAAGCGGACATCAGCTAGACTGTCAAGGGCGGCACAAGGTCACGCCTCTGTCGCATTGTTCGAGTTGTGGAAGACCATCACGTTGTTGCTCAGCCAGGACAGCTCGGTGTGCTCCCGCAGGCGCTGCGTGGTCTCCGCATCGTACGGGAAGCCGTGGCTCCCCAGAATGGAGATCACCTCCTCGTTGGACCTCAGACTCACGTGGCGGTGGCCGCCCTGCGACGCGGATGCATGCTCATGAGCCTCGCCTCGCGACAGGCGCCGCACAACGGGCAAGAGCACGCAGCTCGACGGCGTATGCTCGCCCGCTTGCCAATTGGCATCGGACCATCATTCCTCCTGGTGTCTGGCAGGTCTGGTCATGGCGGCTGCACACAATCACAATCACTTGGGCACGCATGCTCTCATGCGCGTGCACACCAGGCCATACAGCAAATATGGCGGCTGGCCACGAGGTAGCAGGTTGGACCCGATCTGTACGTACCAGGCGCGGGGCGCACAGCCACCATGCACACAGAGTCTGGCGTGCCGGGCACTGAGCTCACTGCCACCACGCGCGAGCCAGCAGGGTCGCCACACCTGGCCCGGCGACCCCCAGGAGAGGACCACGCCGGTGGCGGCATGCCTGAACAGGTTCTCCAGGTAGGTCTCCTGGTGCTCAACAGGGATGTGCTCCGCCACCTGCGCGCACGCCGGCAGTCAGCGCCCAGCCCGGCGCTCGGGTGCGCTGCACGGAGGCAGCGCACAGACGCTGGCCAGGCATGGCCTGGTGTTGAGCCGACGCTCACAGCCGACGCGCATGCTCCCGCGTGCACACCCGCAGGCTGTGCCGCGCTTTCACCACCACGCCGAGCCGGCGCAGGAGGCCCCCGCTGCGCACCTCCAGGCTCATCACCCAGTCGAACTTCTGGCCAAACCATTGCGGGGTGGTGAGGTCGGCAAAGTGGACGTTGCCGTTGCCCAGCTCCATGTTCTCCGCGCCGTCGTACCCGGTCCAGTCGACGCCCTGCACGCGGGCGCCGCCGGCGGTGCGTCACAGGCGAGCAGGCAGCCCACGTTGCACTGTAAATTGTTTACATGTCGCGCTGCCAGCGCGCAGGGCACAGCACTGCGGCAGGTGGCCCGTCGTGCGGCGGGGCGCCGCACCCGGGCCTTCAGGAAGACGCCGTAGTGTCCCACGCCCGCGCCCAGGTCCAGGACGCGCCCGTGGCCGAACAGGTCCACGAGCTGCGTGGCCAGGCCCTCGTCCAGGAAGTGGTTGCCGCCCACCTCGCGCGTCTCCGTCGTCAGGCAGGACCCGCCTGAAAGCAGCAGGCCGCCGGGCGCCCTCAGTGCGCGGTGCTTGGCAGGTGCTGCAAGGCGTGGAGGCTCGCAGGGCGGCACATGCAGATAAACCTGCGCCTGGCAGCACCGCTCACACAGCAGCCAGGCTGGCACCAGACAGGCTGGGTAGCCTCAGCGGATCGTGCCGGGTCACCACATGGGTGGGCACCACCAGCTGTTTGCTGCAAGATGGATCGCAGCAGTGAGGCTGTGGCGCCGGCGCCAGACGCCAAAAACGAGAAACATCCAGGCAGTTCTGCAGCGGGCCAACAGCCAAGCAGCGTGCACCTGTGGGCCCAAAGCCGGTGTGCTTGCAGGCCAGTAAGCCGTACTCGCGGCTGACCCTGTACAGGCGCATGCGCAGCGCCACCACCTCCGCCTGCAGGCAGGCTGGGTCGCGGCTGTTGCACTGCACATACAGCCCCGAGTCCAGGCGGTCCGCGGCGAGCCCCTTTCGGCTTCCAGCCTCCACAGCGGCAGCTGCCAGGGCCAGGACGGCCAACAGAAGGCCCCACACCGTTGGCTTTGCCATGGCGTGTCCCTCGCGTCCTGCCGGCCCCGGCACCGCCACGCCTCAGGCGACCGTGCGATGTTTTTCTGTGCGCTTGTAGTGCGCGGGCAGGACTCGGCGCTTGGGCTACCCACAGGCGCTGGGGTGTGTCACGGCCAGCTCGTGCGGCAGTGGGCCCGCACAGCTGGAGCGCTCCTCCTGGGGTCAAAGACGTGCGGGCCAAGTGTTAGCTTTTTAGAGACGCGCCCAAGCAAGGCCAACCCTTTGTTCCCGTTGCGCGTATGATGAGGAGTGCTAAAGTCAGCGGCACGTATCAGGATCTGGGTCGTGACTGTCAGCCATTTGAAGAGCTGGTGCCACCAAAGCAAGTGTGGTCGACTGGGCCGGTGACAGCCCGGACAGCATGCGTCATCGGACGCAGCTAAGGCGCAACTTCCGCTCAAGCACCAAGCCCAGGGTTGGGTGACAAAAGTCCGTTGCAGGCCTCCGGGGACCCAACCACAGTCTGGAGGACTGCATTTTTTGTACCGGCGCGCCAGCCAGGCGCCCGGGGCACAGGATTCTCACTGAGACGCAGCCCGCTCAGGCGCACCCCGCTGCCAGGGGAGCGGTATGGAGCCGATCTTCATCACCCTGTTCGCAGCGATAACAGCCCTGGCTACCGCGCTCGAGCTCACGCGGTCCAAGGACAGCGCAGCAGAGAAGTACAGCAAGGAGTTTGTACGCTTTAGGTGCAAATATTTGTTGGTGTACATGCTGATGATGGGTGCGCCCACAGGCCCGCGCCGCTATTTGCCTCGCTGCTGTGCCAGCACTGGAGCGAGCTTGGCTTGGGTCCAGCACTATGAGAAAGGGCACCGCGCCAGTCTTCGGCGGCGCCTCAGTGCTCCTATCCCAGAGCTCGCTTTGTGGTAGAGTCCAGGAGGCAGCTCAGCGCACCCTCGAAATGAGCTGCTGAAAATGCTAACCCCCTTGCCGCGCCCCTGGCGCCGCGCCCAGCGCTGCCCTGGCCGCGGCGCAGGGGCCGCAAGAAGGCGGCGCTGGCGTACGTGGCGTCCTACACCGTCGGCTGCTTCACCAAGCACTGGAACCTGTTCTGGGTGCTGTTCATGGGGCGCGTCTTCTGCGGCGTCGCCACCTCGCTGCTCTACTCGCGTTTGAGTCCTGGCTGTTGCGGAGCACTTCAAGGCGCGGCCCGCCGCGCCACACGCCCGGAGGCTGAGAGTATCGGGCGGCGCGCGCGCGCGACGGTATGCTGACTCGCAGACTCGCAGCCACGGACTTGCGCCACGCGAGCGCTGTCGCCTTGCAGACCGTGAGCGGGGTCTGCGCCATGCTCACAGAGCTGCTGCTGCTGCCTGAAGGCAGGGCGCCACCGTTCGGCCCCTGCTCACGCTGATCGTTCCCTGTGGCGGCCGTGCAGCGCGGCTACGACGGCGGCTGGCTGAGCAGCACGTTCGCCAAGGCGGTCTTCCTGGGCAACGGCCTGGTCGCCATCCTGGCCGGCCTGCTCGCGCACGCGCTGGTGGAGGTGGCCAGCCTGGGGCCGGTGGCGCCCTTCGACGCGGCCGCGGGCGTGCTGGCGGCGGGCGGCGCGCTCGTGGCGCTGACGTGGACCGAGAACTATGGCGGAACCTCCGAGCGCCGCTCCTTTGGCGCACAGCTGGTCAGCGCCGCGCAGCACATCGCAAAGGGTGCGCCTGCCGTGCCGGGCTGCCGGGCTCCTGCGCGACCGCGGCAAATGGGGCTGTCGCATGGCATGTACAGATCAACAAGACCGCTGGCCTGCTGTGTCGGAGGTATGTGAGTGTTGACAGAGTTTTTGCTGTAGCAGCCACAATGCGAGGACCCGGGTCTGCTGGCACTGCTTTGGCGCGTGACAAGGGAAGCGTGCCTTCAGCCTAGGGCATCATGCTGTGCCGCATGCCATTGTAGTGGGCTTGCTAGATAGGCGGGCACCGGTCATGGGTACTTGGAGCACCCGCATGTGCGGCCGCTGCGCATCCGCGGCGCCAGAGCGCGCCTGCCCCTGTGCTGCGCAGACGAGCGGCTTGCGCTGCTGGGCGCGATGCAGTCGCTGTTCGAGGGCAGCATGTACACGTTCATCTTCCTGTGGACGCCCGCGCTGAGCCCGCGCGGGGAGCGCCTGCCGCACGGCATGACGTCTGCCTGCTTCATGGTCGCCTCCGTGGCCAGCGCGCGCCCTGCTGCTCGCTGTTCTGGCTGCGCCTGGCACTGTTTGCTAGTCTGGCATGCTGCAGAGTTTGCTTGCGCGGCCGTCGCAACTCAAGTTGCTGGCCGGCTCAGCAGCATGTGTGCTTGAGCCTGAGCCTGCAGCACAGGCCGCTCGGGTCTGGTGTCGCAGTTGCCTGTGAGCGGCCGTGGCCTCTTATCCAGAACGTACCGATCGTGCGAGGAGGCTTGGCCAGCCGATACTTGCATGCGCAACCCCCCCCTGGGGATGGCGCATGGCCAGCCTGGTTTGAGCGGGCAACCCGCGCTGCGCTCAGGCTCGGCGCTGGCGGGCCGGCTGATGGCCGACCAGCAGCTGCGGATCGAGCGGTACATGCAGGCGGTCTTCGTCGTGGCTGCAGCCGCGCTGTTTGTCCGTGTCGTCTTCCACACCAGCACCGCGGCGCCGGCGATTTTTGAGCGCGACGCGACGCACCGTGCGCGCCCCGGCGGCGCTGCCCGCTCCTGTGTGACCACCCCCCTGGAAGGACCTGACGTTGAAGCCGACTCGGTCGGGGAGTGCAGGCATGCTCAGCGCGCCTCCAGGCACCCAATATCTTTTACGACAGCTTCTCATTCAAGCGTGGCGCAGCCACTGTCAGGTTTGCCTGCGCCTCAAACATACATGCCGGGAAGCACGGCCTGGCTCCCCGAGCGGGCCGCGATGGAGCCCACGGAGGCAAGGCTGCAGCCCGCCCACGCATGTCTGCGCGAGCGCGCCACAGCGCCGTCGCGCGCAGGGATCTCCCGGGAGGGCAAGCTTCAGCTGCTGGCCTTCTGCGCGGTCGAGGCCACCGTGGGGCTGTTCTGGCCGTCCATGATGCAGATGCGCAGCCAGCACCTGCCGGAGGAGGCGCGCTCCACCATCCTCAACTTCTCCCGCATCCCGCTCAACCTGTTCGTCTGCGCCGTGCTCTGCAATGCGCGCGCCCCTGCCCTTCCCGCGCACCCTGCCGGGCAACTGTGTGCATGCGAGGGCCGCCGGAGGCTGCAACCGACGCTGCGGGGCGGGCGCCCTGCTCTGACCGCGCCTGCTCAGCTGCCCCCCTGTGGGCCGCCAGGGAACGACGCACAGGCTGCTGCACCGCTCTGCGTCTCCTGGCGGCGGTCCTCAGCGCTTTGCGATGGCCGCACCTAAATGCGTTAGGCAGCAGACTCGGAGCGGTCCACACCCCGCAGCCCTGAGCTCTGCTGCGCGCGTGTCGCAGGTGTCCTCGCTGCCGCTGGCGGCCATGTTTGGCATGTGCGCGCTGTTCCTGCTGGTCTGCGCGGCGTGCCAGCGGCGGCTGGAGTACCTGGTGCACGCCGGCAAGAGCGACCCCGCCGCTCCGCATCTTTCCATCGCTGCGCTGCTCGCGGAGGCAGACGGCGCAAGCCCGCCGCCCCAGCCCAAGGCCAGCTGGGCGGAGGACGGCCTGCCGTGACCCCTGTCATTGGTATGATGCGGCGCTGATGCGGCGCGTGCGGGGCGCGCCGAGCTGCCCGGGCTGACCGCCATGGTGGCGCAATGATAAACGCGAGAGAGGCGCGGCCCGCCCAGCTTCCCTGAGCACGTTGGGTCTCAGCTCGCTCCTCCCATTCTTTTGCTCTTGCTGGCTGTGAGGTCACCGCGAGCTTGACTCTCACATTGCCTGGCAGGCCAGCGCTGATAGACATGGCCTGGCCTGCGATATTGCATGCGCATGCGCGCCTGCGCAGCGGGTATGATTTTGGCAGCACGTCTGGGTTGCCTGTGTACCTGCGCGTCCCGTCTTCCCATGCCTGTTGGCAGGACAGGACCTGCCTGACTGTGAACAGTTTAGCTTCCAGACCCCCGCGCTGGCACATGGGGCTGGCCTGTCCCGGATGCATGCTAGATTCTGTCAGGGCAAGGGCCGGTAGTGGCTGTTCGTGGCCATGCTTGAACACGTCCCCTGTACTGCCTTCCCTCCATTGCCCTGGGGTGTGTGCATGTGTCATTATCGTGCGCATTCATGCGCGCCATGGTGCTTATAGCCGCATTTGCGCACACGGGTGTTGCGCAGCGCACCCATCCGTCTGCCCCGCCGCGTGTCCTGACACCGGCGCTCGGCGTGGTTCACTGCCTGATATAGAGTCAGTGTTCATGCCACTGAACTGCACTTGTATGCCAAGTTGCCTGTGAGTTTGAGAGTTGCTTAATGACCCTCCTGGCGCCGTAGCTGAGCCCCCTCCTGCCATGTAATATATGCAGCCTGTGAAGACAAACCTACTTTTCCACAGGATGCTCGCCTGGTGCCCAGCCTGCAGCCTGGGCGCCCTGCTTGCGCTGTGCGTTGCTTGCGCCGTCGCTCATCTCAGGTGCATAACGCTGCTTGCGTGCTGGGCGTGCAGCCCTTGTTAGGCCGAGTCGCAGAGAGCCCACAGCTTTGTGCTGGGGAAGACAGCTACCTGCTGGGCTGGGTGACAGGGGCGCCTTAGCATACTGGTGAAAGACGAGAGGCAGTCGCAGTGCGCGCGGGGGGCTCGGGGCTGTCTGGGCAGCGAGGCATGGGTGCCAGGACAGCTGTGGTTCCGGTGATTAACAGACGGCTGCAGCAGCTTGCTCTTGTGCTTACAGCCTGTGCGCTGCCCTGGTTCACGTGCAGAGTGGACCTGGCTGCATATCAAGTCTGGCCATGGGCGACGCACGGCGCTTCAAGACAGAGTGCACCCACTCGTGCGCTGGGTGAAGAGACTGTCAGTCGAGTGGCGCTGCTGCCTGCGTTCTATTCCAGCCCGTGACTATTCATACCCCGAGTGTGCAGTACCACTCCAACCCGCTACTTTCCCGGGGAACATGGTTCACAAGCCCTGCGAACCCCGCGAAGTTAGTCATTCCGACCAAGGTCCCAGGGCAGGCTGCACCGCCACCATCGCCCAGACAACCTGGCGAGCTCTGGGCGGCCCCACCGGGGCCACACCTTGCGCTCGCAGCATGAACACAGCGCACAGCGTGTTTTGGGCGGCATTCCTAGCGTGCATGTCTTGGGTTGGCCACTGCGACACTGTGAGGAAGCCCGCATGCCTGCAGAGCGAGCACCACCAGGCAGCGCACGTTCACGACGCATGTGCAAACGCCTTCCACACGCCGCAAGTGGCTCTCCTGTTCCTGACAAGAGGGGACCTGGTGCACGAGCCCGTCTGGCGGCGGTGGTTTGAGGAGGTCCACGGCCTGCTCTACCGAGGCTGCAGACCCGGCGCGCTGGAGGCGCCGCCCGATGAGTGCCGCTACGACAGTCACAGGCAGAACGTATCGGGCGGCGGCGTCATCGCCTCGCAACACCTCTTCAATGTGTACGCGCCCGTGCGAGGCGGTGCTGCCAGGCGCGCTCAATTACGTTGACCTAATGCTGGCGCCGCTGTGCGCAGGTATGTGCACACTCACAGGGCCTTTGGGGGGTTCAACTATACGTCAATCTTTCACGGTGCGCCTACGCAGGCCCCCTCGCAGGTCTGCGCAGGCGGCGTGCAAGGACACGCGCCGAACGCCAGCCGGTGAGCAGCGGGCCGGCTCCCCAACGTGCGGCCGCGCCGCAGGGTACAGCATCGGCTACCACACAAAGACGAGCTGGGCGATGTCCTCGGCGGCGATGTACGCGCTCGTGCACACCGCGCTGAACAACCCGAGCAACGCGTTCTTCGTGCTGCTGTCAGAGGCGTGCGTGCCGCTGTACCCGGCCGCCGTCTTCTACCTGGAGGTCGTCCACAGCCAGCGGAGCCGCATCAACGGTGCGCCAGGGCGGGCGCCCCTGCTCGCTCGCTTTTTCGTAGGGCGCCGCAGCTGACAGGGGCGCGCCGACGCGCAGGCGGGTGCGATGCGGGCGAGGACGTGCCGGAGTTCGGGACGCAGCAGGTGCCGCAGCGCAGGCTCGGGTGCGGCGCGCCGCCGCCCGGCAGCGAGCGCGGGGCGCCCGCGGGCCGCGCCGGCGCTGAGGCGCGCGCGCGCCGCAGGGAGGCCGCCGCCGAGCCGGACTGGGAGGTCTGGAAGACGGCGACCTGGTTCCTGCTGACGCGGCCGCACGCGCATCTGGTGGCCGCGTACCCGCACAAGTTCCTGCTGGGCATCGCGGACGAGTACTACATCTCCACGCTGCTGCGCACGCTGGGCCGGGCGGGCGAGACGACCTGCGACTGGGCCGGGCCCACGTACACCAACTGGACCGACCCGGTCGACCCCGACATGGACGGCCAGTCGCACCCGCGGACCTTCCACGCGCTGGACGGCGGCCTGCTGCAGCGCATGCGCCGGTCCAGCTCCTTCCGCGGCGTCGCGTGCGACTGGGCCGCGGGCGCGGCGGCCGTGGAGTGGCAGTTCTCCAGCCTGCTGGAGTGGACCGTGGACGCGTGGCCGCCCGACTACGCGGCCATGCCCGAGACCTGCCCGCTGCTCGCGCGCAAGTTTGCCGCCGACGCCACGCCGAGCGTCATCGCCGCGCTCTGGCCGGAGGCGCCGGCGCCGGACGCGTGCGCCCCGCCGCGCCTGCCTCGAGTTTGAGGCGTGTGTTGTAGACGAGGAGGTGGTGCTCACCCGGCGGGCCTGTGCGCGCAGGGACAGTGCGCGCGAGGGCAGGAGAAGGTGACGCGGCGGGCAGGCTCGCGAGGCCCAACGCTGCTCTCAAAGCATTCTAGCTAGGCTGCTCAGTGGTGCCGACAGCCACCACTGTGCAGCTGCGAGCACGGCCTGTTTACCAGTGCCGCGTGTGTGCGCGCTGCCCGCACGGCAGCAGGGAGAGAGCAACCAACGCGACAGCTGCCATGCGCGGCCGGCTTGGGTGACTTGCAGAAGGACATGCACCCTTCTAATTGCATTTTGACAGCTTTTCAAATTCCTGAAAACGCCTGTTTTGCCTTCATTCAATAAGGGTGCTCTGCTGAGCATAGCCGGGCAAGCTGCTGTGCATGTTCTCGATGTGTGCTGCATCGTGCTGGCCCACGCACGAGCGGGGCCCGAACAAGCTATGCTTGGCAGTGTGCCATGCTCTGCCACCTTGTGGGTCAGAATAAGTTAGTGTTCTAGCTGTGCAAAGCAGGCCCGCCGCGGGGCGGCCGCGCATGCATTAGGTGCGTAAGGTGGCCCCAGCTGTGGGGGAGAGGCCCTGGCGGCGCATTGCGTCAGAGGTCACGCGCATCGCGCGCTGCTGTACACTGGGATCCAGGTCGGGCGGGCCAGCACATACAGTGTATGCGTGCTCTGAGAACACTGCTGCACATGCCGAGCGTGCTGCACCCAACGCATGCCCTGCGAAAGAGTTGTAAGGAGGTGCAGCAGTCGCATCGGGAGCTTCATCCTCCAATTATTACCTTCTTTATGTCAATCAACAACATGCACAAGGAGACTTGCAGACGTAGCCGAGTGCCCGCATGCAGCAGCGCAGCTACTGAGGCTGTGACTTCCGTCATGCCGTTTCAGGGAGCTGTGCGAGCGTGCGGCACGCGGGAGAGGCTCGGCGCTGGTTTCTACCCCTCTGTACTCCACTCTCAAAAGCATACATGTATGCTAGAGAGTGCTAAGGCGCGTGTTAGCGTACATATATTCCACCCGAATGCCATTGGGTGCGCTCGAGGGCGGCGCGGGCGTGCCAGTCGCGCGCCAGCTGCGCCATGCAGCCGGGCGCCGAGCGCACGCTTCGGGCCACGGCGGCGCGCTCTTATGGCAGCCCTCTAGAGGGTGTGTTTGCTGGTGCGGCCACGCATGATGGTGCATGTGCAAGCAGTGGTGCTTGTACATCAGGACATGCACCGCATGCTGTGGTGTTTGTGGCACAGCATACAGGCATGCGCCAGGAGCGTGCCTGGTATGCAAGGTTTGAGCGAGTGGGCCGCCAGGACAGTGAGGCCAGACTGAATGTTGCTGTTGCGCGACGCTGCATGACTGCAGTAACAGGCTCAAGCACAGGGCGTCAGAATGCCAGCAATTCATGTTGCCGTATCGCGCAGCTGCATGGCTCTGTGCTTGTGCATTTGGG